>Ga0209369_1000154_pt1 | contig 147078 bp, 134 predicted proteins | sample EBPBio142010_DNA_FD_185865 | JGI IMG/M metagenome (GOLD analysis project Ga0209369, IMG submission 185865) | Wastewater treatment Type I Accumulibacter community from EBPR Bioreactor in Madison, WI, USA - Reactor 1_10/4/2010_ DNA (SPAdes)... | ecosystem: Engineered > Bioreactor > EBPR >...
TGCCGCGACTGGTTGCAGAAACCCCGGTTGGCAAGGAAGTCGAGATTGTCGTGGTTCGTCAGGGTGAGGAAAAGACGGTGAAGGTCAAGCTCGGACGTCTGGTCGAGGATGACAAGAGCACCGAAGCTGCGACGGAAGATCAGGCTCCGCTGCCCGAGGGCGAGGGCGGTGATGAAGGTGCGGAAACGCCGGATACGTCAAAAAAAGAACAGAAGAGTGACGCTGCCCCGAGCGTTCTTGGAATGAAGCTCAGCGAGCTGAATGACGATGTTCGCGGAGAATTTGGCATTGCCGAAGATGTAGAAGGCGTTGCTGTTCTTTACGTCTCTCCTGGTTCAGCTGCTGGCGAGAAGCGTATCGAAACCGGCGATGTTATCGTCGATATCGGGCAGGTGAACGTGAAGACGCCGGAAGACGTGAAGAAGCGCATTGACGCACTGCGCCGAGAAGGACGCAAGAATGCACTTATGATGCTGGCTTCTCGTTCGGGGGAACTGCGTTTCGTGACTGTCCGGATCAATTGATCCTCAATTGAATGTACTGCTGAAGCGGCATTGCAGGGAAATCTGCAATGCCGTTTTGTTTTGCGGTTTGAGCCACTTGGCGCCAGAACCGTACAAAGAGATTCGAGCACTCCCTTATTTGTCGTTCGAAATGGCAGAGCCTTCTGTTTCATTCGCCTCCGGTATGCTATGGACCGGCGCCATTCGGAGTAGGGTGAGTTGGAAACAGTCGATATTGTGGTCATAGGCGCTGGCGCGGCAGGCATGATGTGTGCCATCGAGGCGGCCAAACGCGGGCGTTCCGTGCTGGTCGTGGATCACGCAAAGGCAGCCGGTGAGAAAATCCGCATATCGGGCGGTGGTCGCTGCAATTTCACCAATCTTCATGCAAGTCCGAAAAATTATCTCTCGCAGAACCCGCATTTTTGTATCTCTGCTATGAGCCGCTACACGCAGCGCGACTTCATTGCGCTCGTGGAACGTCATCGTATCGCCTATCACGAGAAGACACTCGGGCAGCTCTTCTGTGATGGCTCGGCGTTGCAGATAATTGAAATGTTGCTGGGGGAAATGAAGCGCCATGGCGCGCGACTAAAGCTTGGTTGCAGTGTCAGTTCGGTCGAAAAATCCGCACATGGTTTTACGCTTCAGCTAACGGATGGACCGGTTCGCTGTCGATCACTGGTCGTGGCCTGTGGCGGGAAATCTATCCCGAAGATGGGAGCTACAAGCTTCGGCTACGATATCGCGACACAATTTGGATTGCGGATTGTCGAAACCCGCCCGGCACTGGTGCCGCTGACATTTGAACCCAACACGCTGGAACGGCTGAAGCCGCTGGCCGGTGTTGCCGTCGATGCCGTTGTCTCCTGTGGCAAAACGAAATTTGCCGAAGCGATGCTTTTTACACATCGCGGTATCAGTGGCCCTTCGATCCTGCAGATTTCTTCCTACTGGCGTGAAGGAGATGAAATCCGCCTTGCGATGCTACCGGAGACGGACATTTTCGAAGCCCTGCGTGAGCAGCGCAAACAGAACGGCAAGCAGGCATTGCAGACCGCACTGGCGCTTTATCTTCCGAGAAAACTTGCGCAGACCATAGCCGAGGAAATTGGTGTGACCGGTCATCTGGCGGATATGTCCGACAAGATGTTCCGCCGTGTCGAGGCCGTGATAAACGACTGGCGCATCAAGCCCGCCGGTTCGGAAGGCTATCGTACGGCGGAGGTTACGCTTGGAGGGGTCGATACGCGCGATCTCGACTCCAAGACCATGGAAGCCAAATCCGTTCCCGGCCTGTTTTTCATCGGCGAAGTCGTCGATGTTACCGGCTGGCTCGGCGGCTATAATTTCCAGTGGGCATGGTCTTCGGGCTGGGTGGCCGGTCAGGCTGCTTGAATGCGGTAGACCGAATGAAGCTTCAAATGCGGAGTTTCATCCGGCACGCGGGGATGGTCGAAATCGCTCGACGGGTCGCCGGTCATGCCGATGCGGCGCATGACGGCTGTAGACCGCTCATTATTATGGACAGCGAAGGAAACCACTTCGGTGAGGCCAAGGGTGCCGAAAGCGTATTCGATCAGCGCTTTGCCTGCTTCGGTCACATAGCCTTTGCCCCAAAAGGGAGGGGCCAGCCGCCAGCCGATTTCAACGGTGCCATCCGGTAAATAAGGTTCAAGGTCAGTGCGGGCGAGACCGGCGAAACCGATGCACTGACCTTCTTCTTTTTCTTCCAGCGCATAGAAACCGAGACCCGTTTCAGAAATCATCTTCCGGAGGTGGTCGAACAGTTCATCCGATTGCGAGCGATTTCTGCGAAAGGGAAAGAAACGCATGACTTCTTCATCGGAATTGATGACATGGAAAAGGTTGCGGTCGCGATCTTCCCAGTTCCGGATGATGAGGCGTGGCGTTTCCAGAATGATCATTGAACGAAATCCGTCTTTCGATAGCCCTGAATATAGAGGAGGGCGGTCAGGTCGCCATGGTCAACCCGCATTCTGGCCTGCGCAGCTACGGTCGGCTTTGCGTGGAGTGCGACGCCGGTGCCTGCAAGCTGAATCATGCCGAGATCGTTCGCCCCGTCACCTACTGCGATTGCATCATCTGGTGTGAGGCCAAGACGTTCGGCGATTTCCTCGAGTTTCTCGACCTTGGCTTCCCGGCCGAGAATTGGTTCTGTGACCAGCCCGGTCAGATGCAAGCCATCGTCGATCAGCCTGTTCGCACGATCTTCGTTGAAGCCGATCATTTCGGCGATACGCTGGGTGAATGAGGTGAAACCGCCGGACACAAGCGCCGTGTAGGCGCCATGTTTACGCATGGTGCGCACGAGTTCCGGGCCGCCGGGCATCAGTGTAATGCGGGTTGAAATGACCTTGTCGATTACGTTGAGCGGCAGACCTTTCAACAAGGCGACCCGCTCGCGCAAGGCTGGTTCGAAAGCGATCTCGCCGTTCATGGCGCGCGCGGTGATTGCAGCCACATGCTCGCGCAGCCCGGCTTCCTCTGCCAGTTCATCGATGCACTCCTGCTGGATCATCGTGGAATCCATGTCGGCAATCAGAATTTTCTTGCGTCGGTGCTCCTGTTCCTGCACCACCACGTCGACCGGCGCGCCATCAAGCGAATGGCGCAGCAGGGTTTCGGCTTCGTCACTGCTGATCCCCGATGGAAGCGCAATGTCGCAGGCAATGTTGTCGGCCAGCCAATAGAGTCCAGTTGCATTCACTGCCGCTGAGGCTTTAATCCCAAGCGCTGATGCAAGCGAGGCCTTGGCCGGATTGGCAATCAAAGTGGCGACGAGAGAAACCTGTTGGGACATGGAGAGCAATTCCGACGATGAATGAGGGTGCGATCACGAATGCAATCCTGATAGCTGGCCCGACGGCCAGCGGCAAGTCGGCACTTGCCATTCGCATGGCTCATGAGACCGGCGGTTTCATCGTGAACACTGATTCCATGCAGGTTTACGATGTTCTTGACCTTCTGACTGCGCGGCCGAACAAAGCGGATCTCGCTGCGGCAGAACATCATCTCTATGGACACGTCGCGCCATCGACGTCCTATTCGACCGGACGATGGCTGGATAATGTAGCTGACCTGCTAACGCAACCTGCCATGAAGCACAGGACCCCGATCTTCGTTGGCGGGACGGGGCTTTATTTCAGAGCGCTTCTCGGTGGACTGTCGCAGATGCCAGAGGTGCCGGGTGATGTTCGCGCCTATTGGCGAGGACGTATGGAGACGGACGGTCCGGAACTTCTTCACCGGCTTCTGAGCGAACGTGACCCGGAGATGGCCGCAACCCTTCAACCTTTCGACAGCCAGCGCATCGTTCGGGCGCTGGAGGTTTTTGAAGGCACTGGAAAGTCGCTTCTTGTATGGCAACAGACGAAGGGACAGGCACTGGTAGACGATGATAGCGCCCGCAAGATCGTCTTGCTGCCGGACCGGACATGGCTTTCAGAGCGTATTGCCCGGCGGTTTGCCCTGATGTGGGACAATGGTGCGATTGACGAAGTGAAGGCATTGCTGGTGCTTGATCTCGACCCGGCATTGCCGGCAATGAAGGCCATCGGTGTGCGTGAAATCACGGCATTTTTGCAAGGCTCGATGTCGCGGGAAGAAGCCATTGAACGTTCGGTTATCGCCACTCGGCAATATGCAAAGCGTCAGTCGACCTGGTTTCGAAATCAGCTTGATGATCGCTGGTGCACGCACGCAAATTCCGATGATGCCTTCGCTCAATTAACGACAACGAAATAACTCGCTGGCACTCTCTGAAACAGGAGAGGTGGGCGCGGGCTATGCGGTTTCATAAATCGGAACGGGCATTTTTTATTCTGATTGTTTTGATGTTCGGTATCGGGCTGTTGCTTTATCAAGCTCGTGTCGACATCGGACAATTGCAGACATTGCCTCTTGATGCGAACGCCTATGAGCTGGTTTCGAGACTCGACCAACTGAACCACGTCACAATCTGGGTGCTGATTGCGACAATCGCTTGCGGGTTGTTCCTGATCTATCCCCAAATTCGCACCGATGCGCTGGACCACGGCAAACTGCAGGTCATCACGCAGGATCTTTCCGAACGGTCGCAGACCCTCGAACATGCCGCGCTGACGGACAGCCTGACCGGTATGCAGAACCGGCGCTATTTCGACGAGGCGCTAAAGGAATATCTGGTCCAGTTCGACCGTATACAGCGGCCTGTCGGACTGATGATTATCGATCTCGATCACTTTAAGGCCGTGAACGATACCTACGGACATGACATTGGCGATGTCGTGCTGCAGGAGGTGGCGCGGTGTCTCAAGGACTATACACGGTATCATGATGTTGTCGCCCGGCTTGGTGGCGAGGAGTTCGCAGTCCTTGCGCCGAACATGGACGCGGAATTGATGATCAAGCTTGCTAATCGTATTCGCAAGGCCATATCGACGCTCGAAATCGATCTTGGCGATGAAAAGCTTGGCGTTACCGTCAGTATCGGTCTTGCGATATGGGATCGGCGCGAGACCTCGAAAGATCTCTATCGTCGCGCTGACAAGATGCTCTATGCCGCGAAGAATATGGGCCGTAACCGCGTCTGCGCCTAGCTTCAGGCTGATAGGACTTTCGGATTCGCTACACTATCTAGCGCTCGCGATCCTTGCGAAAGCTGCGCACCAGTTCGCCCATCTTCTCAATACTCTGTTTTGTGTCGAGACTGAGTGATGTTTGTGGCCTCGGCGAAGAAGATGAGCGATGGTAAGCTTCGTCGGTAGGCGCTTGGTCACGGCGACTGGTGGAGACTGGGCTGCCCCACAGATTATCCTCGTCTCCGAGTTGGTCCACCGGTTCCGTCTGTGAACTGTTCTCAAAAGCACGTAATTTTTCAACGATACGGTCGAGGGATATCTTTTCGTCGTTGCGCCAGCTGGAAAGAGCGCTCTCGCTTTTGCTGCGTCCGGGAAGCTGATGAGGTGGGATGGTTTCGAATGTGAGACGCATCGGTGTTGAGAACGCTTCGCCGAAGGCTATCGCTTCGCGGTTGGCGATGGATGACAGGAAGCCTGCCATGCTCTGTGCGCCGCCGCGAATGGCACCTTTGATGATTTCCTGATCACGTTCATTACCGAGCCGCATCGCAAAAATCGAATTGCACTGTGAGAGGATCGTTGGATCAAGCTCGCCGGGGCGCTGGCTTATAACTCCGAGATAGGAACCGTATTTTCGACCTTCTTTGGCAATTCGGGATATTGCCTGCCTTGTCGGCCAGAACCCGGCGTCGCGGTCGGTTGGAATATAGCGGTGGGCTTCCTCGCAGATTACCAGTGTCTGTAGGCTGCCCTCACTTGAAAGGGCGATATCGAATGCCAGTCTGCACAAGACGGAAGCAACAGCGTTGACAACCTCGGATGGTAAGCCTGCAAGCTGGAATGTGCAGATGGGTTTTCCGTTCAGCGGGATGCGAAAAATCCGGCCAATGGCCTGTCGCATTGTTTCCGAGCCGCCAGTTACAGCGAACATGAAACGGAAGCGGGGATCGGCAGAGATCGATTCAAGCCGAGCTTTGAGGCTGCGCAGATAGGGACGTTCCGCCTTGCTGTCGAGGAGACCCATACGCTCATCGATGAGGGCTATCAGGTCAAGCAGACGGTAGGCGATGGGAGTGTCGGCGCTGACGCTCTGGCGGTCGGCAAGCTGCCGTCGCAATGTTTTCGCGGCTGACAGTTCTGTGCCCTGCATTTTTTCGCGGGCTAGCTGAACCAGATCACGCAATATATCGAGTTCCATCGGGTCCGGCGCGCGCCCGCGAAAGATCACATCTGCAAATTCATCCAGCCGCAGCATCCAGAATGGCAGTTCGATATTCGTCTGATCGACCGCCACGGCCAGATCGGGAAATGCGCTCGCGAACTCATTGTGTGGATCAAGAATGAGCACACGCAGATTGGGCTTTTCGGCGACGATCCGGCGTAGCAGCAGGATGACTGCGCTCGATTTGCCGACGCCCGTTGTGCCGACGATAGCGAAATGTCGGGAGATAAGATCATCGACCGATATGTAAGCCGGAACGGTTGCGTCCTGCGTGAGTGTACCGATTGAAACGCTGCTGTGACCTGTTTGCGCATAAATGGCAGCAAGGTCGGTGGCGCGGATACGGTGAGCAATAGCGCCGGGATGGGGAAACTGCGAAATACCGCCGTTGAAAGTGGTCTGCCCGGTCGGTTGCACGCGAACTTCACCCAGAAACTCGACATGGACATGGAGCGTGTTGTCACCGCCGCGTATCCAGACATCACCGGGAACAAGCACGTTGCGGATGAGTCCCACGACGCGATTGTCGCCTGCCTGAATGGATATAAGCTGGCCTACGGCCCAATAATCGTCAGATGCTGCCGAAGAGGGGCCTGATAGCGCTGAGACGATGGCACTCTCGCCATCGCATTGGATGACATAGCCTTCCGTGCGATTGCGCTGCACATATTCGCTCTGTTCTCGCGCGTTGGAACTGTCCCCGATTTCGCTCATGCTGCCCACTCCGCCCCAACTTTCAACAGGAGGTTTCGCGTCAGGATAAGAATCTTCCGTTGAAATAAAGTTATCGTTTGGGGCGGGTGAGCCTAAGAAAATATCGCGGGCGATGTATTTATGCGTTGACGACGCCAAATCCGGCTATTAGTGTCCGCCACCATGAACACGATTATTATTCTTGTGGTACGGGCGCGCATGGGCAGGATGGTGTAACCATCCGGCGAAAGCTCCCATGCGCGAAAGACAGGCTCCCTCGGGGGCCTTTTTTATTATCCAAATCAGAAATGAAATGCAGACGACGGGAAGAGAACAATGACTGCAGGTAAACGTGAGGCGGACGCAAACGCCGCAGAAACGCAGGAAGCAAGCAATCCACGCGAAATGACCGGCGCAGAAATGGTCATTCAGGCTTTGATCGATCAGGGTGTGGAGAGCATCTTCGGTTATCCCGGCGGCGCTGTGCTTCCGATCTATGACGAACTGTTCCAGCAGGACAAGGTTCAGCACGTTCTGGTCCGACACGAGCAGGGCGCAGGACACGCTGCGGAAGGCTACGCGCGTTCGACCGGCAAAGTTGGTGTGATGCTTGTTACCTCCGGTCCGGGTGCGACCAATGCCGTTACGCCGCTGCAGGATGCCCTGATGGACTCCATTCCGCTGGTTTGCATTTCCGGTCAGGTTCCGACAACGCTGATCGGCTCCGATGCGTTTCAGGAATGCGATACGATCGGTATCACGCGCCCCTGCACCAAGCACAACTGGCTGGTGAAGGACGTCAACGATCTGGCACGCATCCTGCACGAAGCCTTTCATGTCGCTTCCACCGGTCGTCCCGGTCCCGTTGTGGTCGACATTCCTAAGGATATCCAGTTCGCCAAGGGTATTTACACGCCGCCGGAAACCGCGCCGCGCACCAGCTACCGTCCGGTTCTCGACGGCAAGGCGCAGGCAATTTCGGACGCCGTTCGTCTGCTCGTCAATGCAAAGAAGCCCGTCATCTATTCTGGCGGCGGTGTGATCAATTCCGGCCCGGCAGCTTCCCGTCTGCTGCGCGAGCTGGTTGAGATCAGCAATTTCCCGATCACATCCACGCTGATGGGGCTGGGCGCCTATCCGGCCTCCGGCAAGAACTGGCTCGGCATGCTCGGTATGCATGGCACTTACGAAGCCAACATGACCATGCATGACTGCGATGTCATGCTGTGCGTCGGTGCCCGTTTCGATGACCGTATTACCGGACGTCTGAACGCATTTTCTCCGAACTCGAAGAAAATTCATATCGATATCGACCCATCCTCCATCAACAAAAGCGTTCGCGTTGATGTTCCGATCATCGGCGATGTTGCGCATGTTCTGGAAGATATTGTTCGGCAGTTCCGTGCCTCTGACAAGAAGCCGGAAAAGCAGGCAATCGGTGCCTGGTGGGAACAGATCGATCGCTGGCGTGCCCGCAATTCACTCGCCTATGCGCCGAACAAGGACGTCATCATGCCGCAGTATGCAATTCAGCGGCTTTATGAACTGACCAAGGATCGGAAGACTTACATCACCACGGAAGTTGGTCAGCACCAGATGTGGGCTGCGCAATTCTATGGCTTCGAGGAACCGAACCGCTGGCTGACCTCTGGTGGCCTCGGCACCATGGGTTACGGACTGCCGGCAGCGCTCGGAGTACAGATCGCACACCCTGATGCACTGGTTATCGATATCGCGGGCGATGCCTCGATCCAGATGTGCATTCAGGAAATGTCGGCTGCCATCCAGCACAATGCGCCAATCAAGATATTCATCCTGAATAACCAGTATATGGGCATGGTGCGCCAGTGGCAGCAGCTCCTGCATGGCAATCGCCTGTCGCACTCATATACCGAGGCGATGCCGGATTTCGTGAAGCTGGCTGAAGCCTATGGCGCACATGGTATCCGTTGTGACAAGCCGGGCAACCTCGATGCCGCCATTCAGGAAATGATCGACATCGACAAGCCGGTTATTTTCGATTGCCGCGTGGCAAATCTCGCCAACTGCTTCCCAATGATCCCATCGGGTAAGGCGCATAACGAAATGTTGTTGCCGGATGAAGCAACGGATGAAGCTGTCGCCAACGCCATCGATGCCAAGGGCCGCGCGCTCGTCTGATCCGGAGGAAAGAAATCATGAATGCACAGAACCTAGCTTCCGGATCGGCCTATTTCATTGCAGCCGAAACGCAAACGCCGGAAACGCATACGCTTGCGGTACTCGTCGACAATGAGCCGGGTGTCCTTGCCCGTGTGATCGGTCTTTTCTCCGGACGTGGCTACAATATTGAAAGCCTGACGGTTTCGGAAACCGAGCATGAAAAGCACCTGTCGCGCATTACGATCGTGACGCGCGGCACGCCGCACGTGCTTGACCAGATCCGCCACCAGCTGGCCCGGATTGTTCCGGTTCACCGCGTCGTTGATCTCAGCCATCGCGCCTCTGAGCTTGGCCACGACCGTCCGGTTGAACGCGAACTGGCACTGGTGAAGGTTGCCGGCAAAGGCGAGGCGAGGGCGGAAACGCTTCGTCTTGCCGACGCATTCAAGGCCAAGGTGGTTGACGCGACGACAGATCACTTCATCCTGGAGATCACCGGGAAGACTGCCAAGATTGATCAGTTCATCTCGATCATGAAGCCACTCGGACTGGTTGAGACCTGCCGTACGGGTGTTGCAGCCATGAACCGTGGCCCGGAAGGCATGTAAAAGCTTTCAACTGAAATCGATACAATATGTTTGAAAACCGGCACAATGTTTCGATTGTGCCGGTTTTTTATTGAGCTAATTTGTCCCCATAAATTGGGGCCGTCCTATGTCTGTTGAAATTTTTCTGGCGCTTCTTGTCTTCGCCTTCGTGTCGTCCGTTACGCCGGGGCCAAATAATCTCATGCTTCTGGCATCAGGCGTAAATTTTGGTTTCCGTCGAACGATCCCGCATATGCTGGGAATCGGTGTGGGCTTCTTCGTGTTGCTGCTTGCGATCGGCTTCGGGCTCGGCGCTTTGATCGAAACGGTGCCGTCATTCTATGCCGCGCTGAAATTCGCTGGTGGCGCCTATATGCTTTACCTTGCCTGGAAGATTGCTATGTCGCGTTCCATCGGAGAGGCAAAGCATCGAGATAAAGCTGAGCCAATGACTTTCTTGCAGGCAGCGGCATTCCAATGGGTCAATCCGAAAGCCTGGGTAATGGCGATCACGGGAATTGCCACCTATGCCAATCACGACAACTATTATGTCGCCGTGCTCCTGGTCAGCTCCGCCTTCGCGATTGTGAATTTGCCGAGCGTTTCGGTCTGGGCAGGGTTTGGCACATTGCTGCGCAACTGGCTTTCCGATCCTGTTCGATTGAAATGGTTCAACCTTATCATGGCCCTGCTGCTCGTTCTGAGCCTATGGCCGATGCTGAAATAGAGAATGAAGAGGCGAATGATGAACCAGCTTCCAACTTATGATGATGTTATTTCGGCCGCAAAGCAGATCGAAGGATACGCGCACCATACGCCGGTGTTCACGTCGTCAACTATCGACCGCGAAACCGGCGCTCAGTTCTTTTTCAAATGCGAGAACTTCCAGCGCATCGGTGCCTTCAAATTTCGTGGTGCTTTCAATGCTCTGTCGCGGTTTACGGATGAGCAAAAAGCGCGAGGTGTGCTGGCTTTTTCGTCCGGTAATCACGCGCAGGCGATCGCGCTTGCGGCAAAACTGCTCGGTATTGGCGCGACCATCATCATGCCTGAGGATGCGCCGCGCGCGAAACTTGATGCAACGCGAGGCTATGGCGCGAAGGTTGTTACCTATAACCGTTATGAAGAAGACCGCGATGTGCTTTCGAAGCGCCTGGCCGAAGAGGGTGGGCTGACCCTCATTCCGCCATTCAATCATCCTGATATAATTGCGGGGCAGGGAACTGCGGCAAAGGAATTGATTGAGGAAACCGGTCCCCTTGATGCCCTGTTTGTCTGTCTTGGCGGTGGTGGCCTGTTGGCCGGTTCAGCGCTAGCGGCAAAAGCCTTGTCGCCGGAATGCGACGTCTACGGTGTCGAGCCGATGGCCGGAAATGATGGCCAGCAGTCGCTCCGCTCCGGCAAGATTGTGCACATCGACGTGCCGAAGACCTTGGCGGACGGCGCCCAGACGCAAGCTCTTGGCGACATGACCTTTGCCATCATCCGCGAAACTGTTCGTGATATTCTGGCCGTTAGCGACGATGAACTGGTTGACGGCATGAAATTCTTCGCCAGCCGGATGAAAATGGTGGTCGAACCGACAGGCTGTCTCGCTTTTGCTGGCGCACGACAGATGGCGTCGAAGCTGCAAGGTAAGCGTGTAGGGGTGATCGCCAGTGGTGGCAATGTCGATCTCGACAGATTTGCAGCACTGGTGAGCAAAACCGTTTGATCACGGTTTGATCTTGTTTTCGGGCGGCGAATCCTGTCTGAAAGGATCATGCAGTTTTCACCGGAACAGGATCAGGCGCTGAAGGCCGTCGGGCAGTGGCTCAAAGACGGCCGCAGCCCTATTTTCAGATTGTTCGGCTATGCGGGTACGGGCAAGACGACGCTCGCCCGCTATTTTGCCGAGCATGTGGATGGCGATGTGCAGTTTGCGGCCTTTACCGGCAAGGCGGCACAGGTGCTGCGCTCGAAAGGCGCTAGCAACGCACGCACGCTTCATTCGCTGATCTATCGCCCACGTGGCGAAGAAGCGATTGAGGACGAAACGACTGGCAAGACTTCCATCGCGCCGACCTTCTCGCTTAACCGGCAGAGCCCTGTCGCCAAAGCCGCGATGATCGTCGTGGACGAATGTTCCATGGTCGATGAGGCGCTGGGGCGGGATTTGATGAGTTTCGGCACGCCCATCCTCGTTCTTGGCGATCCGGGGCAGTTGCCGCCGATTTCCGGCGGCGGCTTTTTTACGGAACACGAGCCGGATTATCTTCTGACCGAGATTCATCGTCAGGCGCAGGACAATCCGATCATCCGTATGGCGCTTGATGTGCGGGAAGGGCGTGAACTTCCTTATGGTGACCATGGCGCTGCAAAGGTTATCGGAAAAGGCGACGTCAATCAGGAGATGGTGTTAGCCGCCGATCAGGTGCTCGTCGGTACCAACCGGACGCGCCGCCGCTATAACCAGCGCCTTCGGGAGCTAAAAGGCTTTACTGCTGATTACCCGCAGGCTGGCGACAAACTGGTTTGCCTGCGCAACGATCCTGCCAAGGGACTTCTCAACGGATCGCTCTGGAAGGTGATGACATCGTCCAAGGAAACGGTGAAGCCCGGTATCAATCTGCTGGTTACACCTGAGGATGATGATCGCGGTGTGGCGAAGATCAAGCTGCTGAAGGCGCAGTTCGAAGACCCCGACAGTGAAATTCCGTGGCAGACCAAAAAACGCTACGACGATTTCGATTACGGTTATGCTTTAACTGTGCACAAGGCACAGGGCTCCCAATGGGATGAAGTCGTGCTCTTCGATGAAAGTTTTGCGTTTCGCGATACGCGTGAGCGGTGGCTTTATACGGCGATCACGCGGGCTGCCGAACGTTTGACCATTGTAAAATAATTATTCGTCTGTCGGTCGGGCACTCAGCCATTCCCAGGCCTCGTTTTCTTCGTCGGCTTCGAAAGCGCGAAGCTCTATGGACAGGAAAGGCTGCATGAGGGTTATGCTGGCTTGTATCCACAAGGGGCCACCGACGATTGCATAATGTCGGAGCTTTTTCAGGGATTTGGAGCGCATGGACAGCATGCTTTCCGAGAACGCAGCCGTCCAGTCGAAACCTTCATATCCGGTGAGGCGGATCAGGAGGTCAATTTCTTCATGCGTTTCGTAAGCTGCGTCGAGAAGCCCGTAGAGGTTCTCCAATGACGCATCGTCGAGATGTCCTTCAATTGCAAAAGCAAAAACGTCTTCCCGGTTTGTTGGAATGCGGCGAATGACGGGTATGTCCTCATTTCGCATCATAGACCTCCATCATTGATCAGATTTAAACGTCGAAGCGGGGGCAAAGGTTGCGGACAGTCTCCAAATTGATGCGAACTGGAAAAACTATGCAAACCCAGTTTGTTGCAGGCAGATTTCATGGTTGGGGATTGCGGCTGCGGTGCGACGGCAAAGCACTCACATTTTTTCGTGGCAGGCGTTATAAAGCGGGATATCTATCCGGGAGTCTCCAATGCCTGCGAAATTATCGGTCAATCTCAACGCTGTTGCGATGCTGCGAAATCGGCGTGATTTGCCTTGGCCAAGCGTTACCGGTCTGGGCCGCGCTGCGCTTGCAGCAGGCGCTGCGGGATTGACAGTGCATCCGCGTCCCGATCAGCGTCACATCCGGTTTTCCGATCTGGGTGATATACGCGCTTTGATCGATGACGAGTTTCCGCAGGCGGAGTTCAATATCGAAGGTTTTCCAAGCGAAGCATTTCTCGATCTGGTGGAGAAACATCAGCCTGAGCAGGTGACGCTCGTTCCTGATGATCCAACACAGGCGACCTCGGATCATGGATGGGATTTCGTGTCGAAATCTGACTTTCTGGCTCCTATCGTGGCCCGTTTGAAAGTAGGCGGAATGCGGGTGTCATTGTTCGCCGACCCCGATCCGCTTGGATACGAACGCGCAGCTGCTATCGGTGTGGACCGTGTGGAGCTCTATACCGGCCCTTATGGTGCGACCTATGATGACCGGGCAGCCGCAATACGTGAACTGGATCGACTGGAAAAGGCTGCAAATGCCGCTACGGCGCTAGGCCTCGATATCAATGCGGGGCATGATCTTACAGTAGACAACCTGCCGGCGCTGGTAAAACGTATCCCTCAGTTGAGTGAAGTTTCCATTGGACATGGATTGACCGCCGATGCACTCATGTATGGAATGCCGGTAACTGTAAGCCGCTATATTGCGGCATTGGCATAAGATGTTAGTCAATGCGCTTGGTGCATGGCTCGGGTTGAAGCTTTGCAAAAAGCGCATTTGCATTCGGGTGAGACAAGCTTTAGGCGTCCGCCACTATTCAGATGCGTTGGGGGACGCGGGATCGTATGAGGGAAGCATTGAAGCAGTTTTCCGACGTCTGCTTTCTGCGCCGAGGCAGTTCTATTGCGGTTGCGTTTGGACGAATTGCTACGTTCAATCGATACCATGCTTATGATTAAAGCTGATTTGGGCAACGGTGCGGCGGAGATGCGGCAATTCGCAACTTTTTGCGAATACACTCATTATCTGAAATCGATCTCCAGTAACTCCAGCCAGAATCTTTTCAGGAAGTTGCGAGGTGCCTGCATATGAGCGGCGAGCTAAATGGCAATGACACGCCCACACAGGCCGCTATGCCTGCCGTTGGTGTTCCTGAAAGCGTCGCTTTTGCTGAAGATGCCGAACAGCACAATGAGAGCATGAAAACGCTGGTGCTTGGGGCGCTGGGCGTTGTCTACGGTGACATCGGCACCAGCCCCATCTATGCTTTTCGTGAAGCCCTTCATGCGGCGGCGAGCGATGGCATTCTCGCCCGCAGTGACATTCTGGGCGTTGTTTCTCTGATCTTCTGGGCCCTGACGCTGGTTGTGACCATCAAGTATGTGCTGTTTGTTCTGCGCGCTGATAACAACGGTGAAGGTGGCATTCTTTCGCTGATGGCTCTTGTCAGAGGTGCGTTGAAAGGCCGGCCTGACCTTATCTTGGGGGTAGGCATCTGCGGTGCGGCGCTGTTCTTCGGCGACGCGGTCATCACGCCCGCAATCTCCGTTCTATCGGCGATGGAAGGTCTTGAGATTGTCGCTCCTGATCTTACTCCGTTCGTCGTTCCCATAACTGTCGTTATTCTTGTGACGCTGTTTTCGGTGCAGAAACTCGGCACTGGCAAGGTGGCCATCGTCTTCGGACCGATTATGGCATTGTGGTTTTTGGCGCTGGGTGCGTCGGGTCTCTGGCATATTTTCGATGATCCTACGGTGATGGTGGCGCTGAATCCCTATTATGCTGTACGCTTTCTGATGATCAGCCCGGGCATTGCCTTTATCACGGTTGGTGCCGTGTTCCTCGCAATGACCGGTGCCGAAGCTCTTTACGCCGATCTCGGTCATTTTGGACGCAAGCCAATCGTTCGCGCATGGCTTTGGATCGTGTTCCCATGCCTTCTGCTCAACTATTTTGGACAGGCAGCCTTCATCCTTTCACATGGCGAAGCCGCTGCATTGCCATTCTTCCAGATGATGCCGAGCTTCGCGCTGTTGCCCATGGTCCTGCTGGCAACTGCAGCGACTGTTATCGCTAGCCAGGCAGTTATTACGGGCGCTTATTCGGTGGCACGTCAGGCCGTTCAGCTCAACATTCTGCCGCGCCTTGAAATCCAGCACACCTCGGAAAAGCTGCACGGCCAGATTTATATTCCGCGCGTCAACCTGCTTCTGGGGCTGGCGGTGGTTATTCTGGTGCTCGGATTCGAGAAGTCCAGCAATCTGGCCGCTGCATATGGCATTGCAGTTACCGGCAACATGCTGGTCACGACGGTCCTTCTCTATATCGTGATGACACGCATCTGGAATTGGCGCGTGAGCCGCGCCCTGCCGATTATTGTTGGCTTCCTGATCATCGATATTATGTTCTTCGGTGCAAATATCATCAAAGTCCATGAGGGTGGTTGGGCTTCGATTGGTATTGCCGCGATACTTGTTCTCATCATGTGGACCTGGGTGCGCGGAACGCGGCATCTCTTTAACAAGACCCGCAAGGCCGAAGTTCCACTGGATCTGATCGTCCAACAAATGACCAAACGTCCGCCGACCATCGTGCCGGGCACGGCTGTGTTTCTGACGGGCGACCCTAAAAGCGCTCCCACTGCGCTCATGCACAGCTTGAAGCACTATAAGGTTTTGCACGAGAATAACGTCATACTGACGGTTGTGACGGCATCGAAGCCGTGGGTTTCAAGTGCCGACCGCGCGCGTGTATCCCAATATAACGAGCGCTTCATGCAGGTGACGCTTACCTTCGGCTATATGCAGCAACCGAATATTCCACGAGCGCTCGGCATCTGTCGAAAGCTTGGCTGGAAATTCGATATCATGACGACGTCGTTCTTCCTGTCGCGCCGCTCGCTCAAGGCGTCGGCTCATTCCGGCTTGCCGCTATGGCAGGACAAGCTGTTTATCCTGCTTGCCCGAACGGCATCGGACGCGACCGAATATTTCCAGATTCCCACCGGTCGTGTTGTGGAAATTGGAACGCAGGTGAATCTGTAACTCATCTGAATTGATAGTTTTAAAGAGCGCTTTTCCGGTTTTGGGGAGGCGCTTTTTTGCATTTGTTGTCGATGAAAATTAATCCCGCTTTAGGCGACCGTAATTTTTGAAAACATGCTTGACCGCTGAAGAAACAGTAATTATGAATTGGGAACCGTACCGTACGGTACAAGGTGGAGGAAAAGACCCGTGACTGATACCAGCGACGAAATGCAGGCTCAAAAGCAGCAGGCTCTTTCGCCGCGTCAGAACGATGTTCTGGAGCAGGCGTTGCGCCTTCTAGTGGAAGGCGGGGACCGCGCTTTGACGACGGCAAGTATTGCTCGTGCCGCCAACTGCTCGAAAGAAAGCCTCTATAAATGGTTTGGCGATCGCGACGGTCTGTTGACGGCAATGGTTCGCTGGCAGGCATCGAAAGTTCGCGTCGTTCCGCTGACCCGTGAAAAGCTGGATGCGGAATCTCTTTTTTCGAGCCTGGAACATTTCGCGCGCGACTGGCTGCTGGTGCTGTCGGGAAAAACCTCCATTGCCCTGAACCGGCTGGCGGTCAGCCATGCGGCGTCCGGCAAGTCCACATTAGGTGATATCGTGCTGGCCAACGGTCCTGTGGCCATGGCCAAGCGCCTCAAGCCCATTCTCCATATGGGGCAGGAGGCACGTTTGCTGGCCTTCGACGATATCGATGAGGCATTTCGCACGTTTTTCGGGCTTGTCGTCCGGGACATGCAAATACGGTTGCTGCTTGGCGACCATCTCGAACTGACTGACGACGTGGTCATCCGGGACGCCCGGCGCGCCACCAAGCAGTTTTTCGCCCTCTATGGGGCCTAATCACATCGGTGGACGCAAGGAAGCCGAAGAACAATCTGAACGAAGGGAATAAGGAAATGCGCGTTTACTACGATCGGGATGCAGACGTTAACCTGATCAAGTCGAAGAAGGTGGTTATCGTCGGTTATGGCAGCCAGGGCCGCGCCCACGCGCTGAACCTCAAAGACTCCGGTGCCGCTAACGTGCGTGTGGCCCTTCGTGAAGGTTCTGCGACCGCGAAGAAGGCACAGGCTGACGGCTTCGAGGTGATGAATGTTGCTGACGCCGCCAAGTGGGCCGATCTCATGATGATGGCAACGCCTGACGAATTACAGGCTGACATCTACAAGGAACACATTCACGACAATCTCCGTGATGGCGCGGCAATCGCTTTCGCTCATGGTCTCAACGTGCATTTTGGCCTCATCGAGCCGAAGAAGTCGGTTGACGTCGTCATGATCGCACCGAAGGGCCCAGGCCATACGGTGCGCGGCGAATACCAGAAGGGCGGCGGCGTTCCTTGCCTCATCGCCATTCATCAGGATGCCTCGGGCAATGCTCATGATCTGGCTCTCTCCTACGCTTCGGGCGTTGGCGGCGGTCGTTCAGGCGTCATCGAAACTACCTTCAAGGAAGAGTGCGAAACCGATCTGTTCGGCGAGCAGGCTGTTCTCTGCGGCGGCGTGGTTGAGTTGATCCGCACCGGTTTCGAGGTTCTCGTTGAAGCTGGCTACGCGCCGGAAATGGCTTACTTCGAGTGCCTGCACGAAATGAAGCTGATCGTGGACCTGATCTACGAAGGCGGCATCGCCAACATGAACTACTCGATCTCGAACACTGCAGAGTGGGGCGAATACGTCACTGGTCCGCGCATCATCACCGCCGAAACCAAGGAAGAAATGAAGCGTGTTCTGAAAGACATTCAGACCGGCAAGTTCACTTCCGATTGGATGCAGGAATATCGCGCAGGTGCTGCTCGCTTCAAGGGCATCCGTCGCAACAACGATAGCCACCAGATCGAAGAAGTTGGCGAAAAGCTCCGCGGCATGATGCCATGGATCGCAGCGAACAAGCTTGTCGACAAGGCTCGCAACTAAAATCGGCGGGGTTCAGGTTCTGGCCGTCTGCAAATGACATGGGCGCCAGAACCAGAATGCCATCTGGTTTTCGGCCTCGATGAAGGTCGAAAAGAGGGGGCGCTTCTTGCGCCCCCTTCGTAGTTGGCACTCTATGGCCGGGTTGATCGTCAACGTAAGGCGAACGAAAAGAACCCAAATTCTGTGCCAGATTTTTCGTTTCGTGCACTTTGAGGCCCAAAACAATTCCGAATATCTTTATTCCATAGAAGCATGGGAAAAGCTGTTCTCGCTTGCCGAAAAGTGCGCTAGAGCTTCACATCCAATAGCCAAGTTTTGAGGAGACTTAGCTATTACAAGTTCCGTAAAATGTACGGATAGTCTAATTGAGGAGATTTCCCGTGTTGGACTGGGAAAATGTATTTGCAACGCGCTCGAAACGTATGCGCGCATCGGAAATCCGCGAACTGCTGAAGCTTCTGGAACGCCCAGATATTATTTCGTTTGCGGGCGGAATTCCTGATCCGGCTCTTTTCCCGCACGAAGAATTCCAGGCAGCCTATAAGGACATTCTTACGGGTCCAGAAGCCAACGCAGCGCTGCAATATTCCGTTTCGGAAGGCTACAAGCCGCTGCGCACCTGGTTGGTCGGAGAACTTGCCAAGATTGGCATTCCCTGCACGGAAGACAATGTGTTCATCACATCGGGTTCGCAGCAGGCTCTCGATTATCTGGGCAAGCTGTTTTTGTCGCCCGCCGACACAGCACTGGTGACCGCACCGACCTATCTTGGCGCGCTGCAGGCTTTCAACGCTTACGAGCCCAATTACGATATGCTGGCGATCAACGGCAACCGCACGCCGGAATCCTATGCAGAGGCTGCCAAGAAAGCCGGCGGTCAGGTCAAGTTCGCTTATCTGTCTGCCGATTTCAGCAACCCGACAGGGGAAACCGTCGATCTTGCCGGTCGTGAGAAACTGCTCGCACAGGCTGATGAGCTCGATATTCCGGTTATCGAAGATGCGGCTTACCAGTATCTTCGCTACAATGGCGATGCGATTTCGCCAATTCTGGCGTTGGACATTGCCCGCAATGGCAGTGACATCGAGAAGACCCGCACCATCTATTGCGGTTCCTTCTCCAAGACGCTGGCTCCGGGTTTGCGTGTCGGCTATGTGGTTGCGTCGAAGCCAGTCATTCGTAAGCTTGTTCTCATGAAGCAGGCTGCGGACCTTCATTCGTCCACGATCAACCAGATCGCTATTCAGCGTGTTGCGAGCAGCGGCTTTGGTACTCAGGTCGCGAAGCTGCACAAGGTTTATAAGCACCGTCGCGACAAGATGCTCGAAGCGCTGGCGAAATATATGCCTGAAACCACAAGCTGGACGAAGCCTGAAGGCGGTATGTTCATCTGGGTCACGCTGCCGGAAGGCATGGATGGCGCAGCGCTACTTGCTGCATCCATTGATAGCGAGAAAGTGGCGTTTGTTCCCGGGCGGGCATTTTTTGCTGATGGCAGCGGTGCCAACACGCTGCGCCTCAGCTATTCATGCGCCAACGATGAGATGATCGATGAAGGCATCAAGCGCCTTGGTCGTTTGATACGTGCTCATACGAAATCCGCTGCCGCCTAGGTTGGTGGAAATAAAAAAGCCGGGTTCAGACCCGGCTTTTTTCTTACTGGAATGGCGAATTGCAGCCTGTCCTGGGACCAGCCAACGGCTGGAATGTATTGTCGGATGTTCGGTAACTGCGATACCGATTTGAACACCACTGGATATGATTGCTGCTGGGGCGCGCGCCTGCGGTCGGTGGCTGCATCGTGCGTCGATATTGCAGAGTATCGCCGTTCTTGTAGTTTAATACGCCATGTTCGGTGATATAAGTTCCACTTTCCCGGCAAAGCGTTGAACCGTAGCAGTTGCGAGCGCTCGGATCTGTGCGATTGGCACCCGCCTGACCGCCGATAATCAACGGTCCGCTCGGTTTCAGCGAGGGAAGATATTGGCTGTTACGCAGTTCGACGGCTGAACCCACACTTGCAATGCCTGCAACGAATAGCCCTGTCAGTATCGTCAGGCGCACAATTTTTCGCATCGTTTCAGCTCGCTTTAATCATCGTTCTCCCGATATATGGGTATACTTTATATCCAAGTCACCGCTTCGGCAGAAATTTATTGGTTTCGGAAATCATCCTCTTGCCAATCGCCCAGCAAGCAGAGAGATTGCGAAGACATGTTTACCATAGCTACTTTCAATGTCGAAAATCTGATGCGCCGGTTTGATTTTTCCGGCTTTCGCAATGAATTGCATCAGGATCGCACCCTGCAATTGTTCGAGATCAACGATGAGGCGCAGTATCGCCTTCTTGAGCAGGCGCGCGCTGTGGCGCACGCAGACGACACACGCCAGATGACGGCTCTGGCGATTGCCGAAACGCGGGCTGATATTCTCTGCCTGCAAGAGGTGGATAATCTGGCGGCGTTGAATGCGTTTGAATATGGCTATCTTTTCAAGATGATAGGCCACGGTTTCCGACATAAATATCTCATAGATGGCAATGACAGCCGCGGCATAGATGTTGCCGTTATGATGCGCGACACGACACGGGACGGACAGCCCATCGAAGTCGACGAAGTCACCAGCTATGCTTATGTAACCTATAATGATTTTGGCCTCTACGAGCCCGTACTTGGGGAACTTGGGCTGGAACCCCATGACCGAATCTTCAAGCGGGATTGCCTGAATGTGGATATCCGCATTGCCGGGAAGCCCATATCGCTCTTCGTTACGCATCTGAAATCGATGACGGGCGCGCGCAACGGATTTGACGGACGGACAGCATCTCTGCCGGTGCGACGCGCAGAGGCGCGCGCCATGCGCCGTATCATCGAAGATAAGTTCGGACCATCCAATGTTGCAGATCGCCGCTGGCTGATTTGTGGTGATTTCAATGATTATCGTGAGCGGATCATTATCGGGGGCGATGAATGGAACGGCTATCAGTTCACGCCAATGGTTGAAGAAGAAAGTGCGTTGGACGTGCTCTTAGCCGACGGGTTTGCGGTCAATCTGGTCGAGCGCCGTCCCGTTATGGACCGCTGGACGCTTTACCATACGCGCGGGCCGCAGGAGCGTCATCTTTGCCAGCTTGATTACATCATGGCATCGCCTTCTTTTGCGAAGAAGAATGAGAAGGCGGTTCCGAATATCATTCGGCGTGGCCAGCCTTGGCGCACGATTTTTCCACCTGATCAGCAGATCGAGCGTTATCCTAGAACAGGTTGGGATCGCCCGAAAGCAAGCGATCATTGTCCGGTTGCAGTGACATTGAACATGGTTTGAGCGATGAAGCAGGTTCGGGAAAATACTGTCCACATTATTGACAGTGCCGATGTCCGGGTACTGCCCGGTCCTTTATCATATACCGTGGATAACCACGAAGCGATTGCTTCGAACTGGACACGTGAGCGGGCAGCCAACCCCACTTTGTTCGATGGCGAATTCTATCTGGCACCACACGCAGAACTGATTGGCGGCATGTTTCAGGCCGGCTTCAAGCGCACCAGTTTTGCAACGCTGATGCACTGGCGGCATGACGTATCGCAGGAACGTCCGTGGCACATTTTCGGTGTCGGTGTGATTGTCTCGAGCGAAGGACATTTGATCGCCGGGCGTATGAGCACACAAAATGCCGGGGCGGGAAGGGTCTATTTTCCGGCAGGCTCAGTGGATGATAATGACATTGTCGATGGAGCTGTCGATTATGACGCCAATCGGCAACGGGAGGTTCGCGAGGAAACGGGTCTTGATCTTCTTGACGCACGTGCGGAGCGACAGATCAATCTTGTGACAGGAAACCGTAGCATCGCGCTTTTCCGCCGTTATTATTTCGATGCACCGTCAACCGATCTGGTATCACGGATTGAACGATATCTTTCTGCGGAGGAAGAACCGGAACTATCAGAGATCATACCAGTGAAGGCAGCTCAAACGATGGGAGACGCAACACCGTCCTATGTGCGAGCATTTGCCGACTGGCATTTCAACAATCTCTAAAGCTTGGCCAGACTTGCAGATGACAGCGGCGCGAAATTGGCTATGCTCGCAGACAATGCGAAGCATGAGACATTGGAGTGAAACCGACCTCGCAGTCGGTTTTGTGTGTAGGTCGAGGGGAGAATAAGGGATGAATGACGCCGCCGTTTCCGGCAGATTCTATGAGGTTTTCGACGTTTTCGCCGACAAGGCTCTGGCTGGAAATCCGCTGGCTGTCGTCCATGATAGCGAAGGTTTGACCGATGCGCGTATGCAGGCCATCGCACGCGAGTTCAATCTTTCCGAAACGGTTTTCATTTTTCCCCCGAACAATCCCGCACATGAAGCGGCGGTGCGTATCTTCACGCCTGATTATGAGCTTCCCTTTGCCGGGCACCCGACAGTAGGGGCTGCCGTGTCGCTGGCTCGCCGTCGTAAAACGGGTGATGAGACCGACAGGCTCGTGGCTCTGGAAGAGAAGGTCGGTATTGTTCGCTGCGGTGTGATATTGGGAGAGAATAGCGCCTTCGCCGAGTTCGATTTGCCCCGCCTGCCAGAGCGAGTTGATGTCAAGGTCGAGAAAGAGGAGGCCGCTGCTGCGATCGGTCTCGGTACACATGAGATCGGATTTGAGAACCATGTGCCTGGCGTCTGGAGCGCGGGTACACCTTATCTGCTCGTGCCGGTTCACAATCTGATTGCCGCAGCAAAAGTGTCCATTGACCCGGTCTATGTGAACGAAAGCCTCCCACACGTCGATGGCCGACCTTTGCCGATTTACGTCTATTGCCGCGAAACGATTTTGTTCGACAGCAATTTCCATGCGCGCATGTTTGTAACGGGGGCGAATGTCTATGAAGATCCGGCTACGGGCTCGGCTGCAGCCGCCTTTGCAGGCATGATCCAGAAGAACGACAAACCTGTTGACGGCAGTTCGCAGTGGTGGATCGAGCAGGGAATGGAGATGGGGCGACCTTCGCGGATCCGTCTCGAACTGGACGTTGCCAAGCAGCAGCTCACAGGAGCGAGGATTGGAGGCACGGCGGTCAAGATCGCGGAAGGGCGTTTGTTCGTCTGATAAATTAGCTCTGCTTGTGTTTTGATTGCAGTCAAAGCTGTAGGCCCGCCCTATGTTAGTTTGTTGGCAGATAAACAAACAACGGAGGCGTGCCATGATGATCAGGGAAATGTCGGAATACGATATCCGGGACATGATACAGCACACCCATCTCGGGCGGCTGGCTTATGTTCTCGAAAATCGCCCGTTTATCGTACCGCTTAGTTTCCGGTTCAGCGGCGGCTCGCTCTATTCTTTTACCACCGATGGGCAGAAGACCGAGGCCCTGCGCAAGAATGATGCAGTTTGTATTCTTTTCGATCATATCGAATCCCGGACAAACTGGCGCACCGTTGTGCTGAACGGTCATTATCGGGAAATCGATGGTGATGACGAAAAAAATGCGATCGTCGCGCTTATGGCTTCGGAACCGACCTGGTGGGAACCGGCATACATAAAGACGGTCGCGAAGGACGGACACGAACGCAAACTTGAACCGATCTTCTTCCGTATCGATATCGAAAGCGCGACGGGTCACCAGACTGGCTGAAAAGGAAGAAGGTCCGATAATTTCGGGCCCTTTCGATGTGGCTTTATTTTACCACTAGAACCGGTGTGTTGCTGCGCGTCAGGACCTCGTAGGTTTGACTGCCAAGAAGCATACCTTTCAGTCCGCGACGACCATGGGAAGCCATGACGATAAGATCGTTGCGCAGTTCTTTAGAAGTTTCGATGATTGATGTCGCCGGATGTGGCGCAACCACATGCAGCGTATGAACTTCGACTTCCGTTTCAGCCGCCAGTTCGCGCGCACGAGCGAGGGATTTATCGGCATACTCGTTCCATTCTTGTTCGAAGCGCTCGATGAAGGCAGGGCTATCAGTCCAGCCGCCAGGAAGCCCCGAAACGGAATAGGGAGCGGTGACAGTCAGCACCGTCGCCTTCGCGCCGACTGTTCGTGCCAGTTTAAATGCGTGGACGAGCCCGCGCTCTGCAAATTCTGACCCATCGGTGGTTACGAGAATATTCTTGTACATGCTGCCCTCGCTGTTGCTTTTCTATCTTTAAGCTACAGCATCGGGCCAAAAATCGGGATCGATTTTTTGGAAAGCACGATGCGTAATTTCAGTAAATTAGAGCGACCTTTGTGCGTCCAAATGGACCCACGGCGCTCTGATGCGTTAAAGAACCATTTCAAACCCTTGCCTGACGAGTTGTTTAGACGGAACGATTTCATGCCCCTCGACTGCGATGCATTTCATGCCAGCTGGATAGCGACAGTTCTCAATCTCGATTGGCCGTCACGCAGTTCGTCCCGTATCGAGGACGATGCCGAACGCATAAAGCGTCAGAAAGAAGAGCTGCTCAGACTTTTCGATGAAGCATCTGAGCATGGTATCAATGCTGTCATCTTTCAGGTTTCGCCGACTGCCGATGCATTTTATCCGTCATCCTATTTGCCGTGGTCGTCCTATCTGACTGGAACTCTCGGTAAAGATCCCGGCTTTGATCCGCTGAAATTTGCAATTCAGGAAGCGCATAAGCGCGGCATAGAACTGCATGCATGGCTTAATCCCTACCGTGTTTCGATGGATACGAAGCCGTCTACCCGCAAGGAATTGCGGAATTCGTCAAACGAGTCGCCAGTCAGTGTTTTCAAGTCCCATCCCGGCTGGGTCGGTGTTTCAGCCGACCGTTACGTCCTTGATCCTGGCATTCCGGCTGTCCGTGAATGGGTGACGAATGTGACGGCAGAGGTCGTCCAGAAATACGATGTCGATGGGATTCAGTTCGATGATTATTTCTACTACGAAACCGCATCGTCGAAACTCGACGACGACAAATCATATGCACGGTTTGGCACACGCTTTTCGAGCAAATACGAATGGCGACGTTACAATACCCATACATTGGTGCGGGAGATTTCGGACAAGATAAAAGCCATCAAACCAAATGTCCGTTTCGGCATCAGCCCGAGTGGCGTTTGGCGCAACGCTGCGGACGATCCCCGCGGTTCTGCAACCCGCGCCGGGAAAACGAACTATGACGGAGATTTTGCCGACACCCGGCGTTGGGTGAAAGAAGGCATGATCGACTATATCGCGCCGCAGATTTACTGGTCCTTTGGCCGCAAGGATGTGTCTTACGGGACGATTGCGAAATGGTGGGCCGATACCGTTCGCGGCACGAAGACCGATCTTTATATTGGTTTGGCACTCTATCGGGCCGGTTCTGGAACCACACTTGAACCCAGTTGGCAGGCGGGCGAGGGCGTGACCGAAATCAAGCGCCAGCTAGAATTCAATGAATCTTTGCCGGAGGTGAAAGGGAGCATTCTCTTTCGTCAGGGTTTCCTCTCCGACCCGAAGCTGAAAGGTGTGTCGAACTATCTGAAAAAGACGTGGGGCAAGTGCAGGCCCCGGAAAAACTAACGGCAAAAAACGACGACGATTTGCGGAATTGTTGTTTGTTTGATTGAAATCAAAGAGCTTCGTTTGAGTGGGTGCTAACCAACAATCGTTGCCGGTTTCCACCAGAGTCGGTGACCCGGGGTGCCGAGGCCCTACTCGAATGGCACCCCGGCTAAATCAATCTGTCGAGCGCATGAGCGCGATCTTTCTGTAACGTCGTCTATCGACAGCCAGCGGGTGCTGTCGGCGTTACTCCCCTCTGTTTCATAAAATCAGCACCCGCGTCTCTAGCAACATTGTTCTATATTTTAGCAGTTCTTGATCCTAATCAAGGCGGGCAACCTTTACTCCGATTAGAGCAGGTCTAACCGGGAGTTTGCGATTCTGGATCGCTTCCCCCAATTCACCGGTTGCTAAATGAAAAGGTAGTTCCATATCATTCCCGAGAAGGTTCTGGCAGATGCCGGAGGCGGGGCGGTGGGGACAATCAAAACCCTTGCAGGCGGCGACTGCTTGCCGGTGCTTCGTTTGAAGACGGCGTTGTGACGACGATGGCAATGAGGGTGTTTCATTATGGCTTTCAACCGTAAGCAATGGATATTGGCTGGAGCGATTATCGTCCTTGCCGCAAGCGGGTACTATGCTTGGAAAACGCTGAATGGCGATGGGTTGCCGGACGGTATCGCCAAGGGCAATGGACGCATCGAGGCGGTTGAAATCGATATTTCGACGAAGAGCCCGGGACGCATTCGCGAAATCCTCGCAGATGAAGGGGATTTCGTTCAGGTAAATGATATTCTTGCACGTATGGATACGGATCAGCTGGAAAGCCAGCGCAAGCAAGCTGAGGCGCAATTGCGCCGGGCAGAGATCGGTATCGAGACAGCGCGCAGTCTTGTCACGCAGCGCGAAGCCGAACACACGGCTGCAGAAGCGACGGTGGCACAGCGCGAAGCGCAACTGGATGCCGCCCAGCGCCGTCTGGCCCGCTCCCAGCAATTGACGCAATCGCGCACGGTTTCCCAGCAAGTCCTGGACGATGACCGTGCAACTGCGCAGGGTGCAGAAGCTGCTGTCGGTGCAGCCAAGGCGCAACTTGCGGCCACCGAGGCCGCCATTGGGGCTGCCAAGGCACAGGTCGTGGATGCCGAAGCATCGGTTGAAGCCGCCAAGGCGGCAATCGCGAGCATTGAAGCCGATATCAACGACGCCACTTTGAGAGCGCCGAAGCCGGGACGTGTTCAATACCGCGTTGCCCAACCGGGTGAAGTGCTTTCCGCAGGTGGGAGGGTGCTCAATCTTGTAGACGTCAGCGACGTTTACATGACTTTCTTCCTGCCGACGGGGCAAGCCGGGCGGGTGGCCATGGGGGCCGACGCCCGGATTGTTCTCGATGCCGCGCCGCAATATGTCATTCCTGCAAAGATCAGCTTTGTGGCCGATGTGGCCCAATTTACGCCGAAGACCGTAGAAACGGAGGAAGAGCGCCAGAAGCTGATGTTCCGCGTGAAGGCTAAAATCCCGCAAGAACTGCTTCAAAAATATATCCAACAGGTGAAAACCGGATTGCCGGGCATGGCCTATGTCAAGCTTGACCCCAATGCCGAATGGCCGAAGAATCTCGCGGAAACCGTGAAATGAATGGTTCTACTGTCAAAGCTGGCGCCAATGACGACAGCTTTGTCGTCCGGGCGCAAGGCGTAGGGCTGTCCTATGGGAAGACGCGTGCTCTGCGCAACGTCAACGTTGATATTCCCGTCGGCTGCATGGTCGGTCTGATCGGACCTGATGGGGTCGGGAAATCAAGCCTGTTATCGTTGGTCGCCGGAGCGCGAACGATGCAACAGGGACGCATTGAGGTTCTCGGCGGTGATATTTCGGACAAGCGTCATCTTCAGTCTGCCTATCCCCGTATCGCCTATATGCCGCAGGGACTTGGGAAGAACCTCTATCCCACGCTTTCGGTGTTCGAGAATATCGACTTTTTCGGACGGCTGTTCGGGCATAATCGAAAAGAGCGTGAGCGTCGTATCGCCGATCTTCTGGCGCGCACGGGTATGTCGGCTTTCGCCGATCGTCCGGCTGGCAAACTATCGGGCGGCATGAAGCAGAAGACCAGCCTCTGCTGTTCGCTCATCCATGATCCCGATCTACTCATACTCGATGAGCCGACGACCGGTGTCGACCCCTTATCCCGGCGCCAGTTCTGGGAGCTGATTGATGATATCCGCAAGGATCGCCCCGGAATGAGCGTCATTGTCGCGACCGCTTATATGGAAGAAGCCGAGCGTTTCGACTGGCTGGTCGCGATGAATGATGGACAGATTCTGGCGACAGGTACACCGCAGGAATTGCTGCAGCGCACCAACACTCCAAATCTTGATGCGGCCTTCATTGCGCTCCTGCCGGAGGAATTGCGGAAAGGCCATCAGGATATCGAAATTCCGCACCGCGACTTCGGTGCGGATGCTGAAATCGCGATTGAGACAGAACACGTCACCGTTCGTTTTGGCAGCTTCACTGCGGTGAATAATGTAAGTTTTCGAATTCCGCGCGGTGAAATCTTCGGTTTTCTGGGTTCCAACGGTTGCGGCAAGACCACGACCATGAAGGTTCTGACCGGGCTGTTGCCTGCCAGCGACGGAACGGCGCGACTGTTCGGGCGAGAGGTCGATCCCAAGGATATCGATATACGCCGCCATGTCGGATATATGTCGCAAGCGTTTTCGCTTTATTCGGAGTTGACTGTTCGTCAGAATTTGGAACTCCACGCCAAATTGTTCGATATGGCGCCGGATCTGACCGAACGCCGTATCAAGGAATTGACCGAACGCTTTGATCTCATTGAGGTCATGGATTCCTTACCCGATGCCTTGCCGCTCGGTATCCGCCAGCGCCTGTCACTGGCTGTGGCTTTGATCCATTCACCTGATATTCTCATTCTCGATGAGCCGACATCGGGTGTGGACCCGGTCGCTCGTGATGCTTTCTGGCAAATCCTCGCTGATCTGTCGCGCAAGGACAATGTGACGATTTTCGTCTCTACCCATTTCATGAACGAAGCGGAGCTTTGCGACCGGATTTCGCTGATGCATGCGGGCAAGGTGCTGATCAGCGATACGCCGAAGGCGATTACCAAGAGTCGCAATGCTGAAACTCTGGAAGAAGCCTTCGTCGCATATCTGCAGGACGCTATTGGCGAGACAGAACAGTCAGCGCCATTGCCGGTAGCTATTTCAGATCAAATGGGAGAGGCAGGTGAAGCACATCCAAAGAAGGCTCCAGGCTGGTGGCCGGACCTGCGGCGAATGCTGGCGTACACACGACGTGAGGCTTTGGAACTGAAGCGTGATCCGATCCGCGCAACGCTGGCTATTCTGGGTAGCGTTATCCTGATGTTCGTTATTGGTTACGGTATTAACCTGGATGTCGAGGATTTGAAGTTTGCCGTGCTTGATCGTGACGATACGACGATCAGCCGCGATTACACGCAGCAGATTGCAGGCTCGCGATATTTTTCTGAACAGGTTCCCATAACCGATTATGACGATCTGGACCGACGAATGCGCGATGGCGAGATCAGTCTGGCTATCGAGATACCACCAAATTTCGGCGCAAATGTCATGCGCGGCCGCCCGGTGGAAGTTGCTGCCTGGATTGACGGTGCGATGCCCACTCGTGCCGAGACGATCAAAGGCTATGTTCAAGGCATGCACGCCAACTGGCTGACGCAAAAAGCCCGTGAGCTTTATGGCAATGCGGCGAATGTTGGCAGTTTCAATCTGGAGATACGCTACCGCTATAATCCGGATGTGCAAAGCCTCGTAGCTATGGTGCCGGCGGTGATTCCATTGCTGCTGCTCATGATCCCTTCGATGCTGGCGGTATTGAGCGTAGTTCGGGAAAAGGAACTGGGGTCGATCATCAATTTTTACGTGACGCCGGTGACGAAATTCGAGTTTCTGTTTGGCAAGCAGTTACCCTATATCGGGCTGGCATTTTTGAATTTCCTGATGCTGACAGCCTTTGCGGTGTTTATTTTCCAGGTGCCGTTCACAGGGAGTTTTCCGACTTATGCGCTGGCGGCGCTGCTCTATGTCACAATTGCGACCGGCATGGGGTTGGTGCTGTCCACCTTCATGAACAGCCAGATTGCAGCGATCTTCGGAACGGCACTTCTGACACTCATTCCGGCTGTGCAATATTCCGGTATCATTGACCCCGTATCGTCGCTGCAAGGTGCGGGCGCGTTCATCGGTAAAATCTATCCCGCGACTTATTTTGTGACCATTTCTCGCGGGGTTTTCTCCAAGGCACTGGGTTTTGCCGATCTGGCAGGTTCGTTTTTGCCGTTGTTGATCGCGGTGCCGGTTCTCATGGCGCTCGCTATCGTTCTTCTCAAGAAACAGGCGAGCTAAGATGCGGATATCTAACATATTCCAGCTTGGCGTGAAGGAACTGCGTGGTTTGGCTCGCGATCCGATGCTGCTGATCCTGATTGTCTATGCCTTTACGCTTGCGATCTATACGGCATCGAAAGCAATGCCCGAAACCCTCAACAATGCGGCGATAGCGATTGTCGACGAAGATCAGTCGCCGGTTTCGAGCCGGATCACGACGGCATTTTATCCGCCATATTTCGTGCCTCCGAAGCTGATTTCATCCTATGAAATGGATGTCCGGATGGATGAGGGGCTTGATACTTTCGCTCTGAATATACCGCCGAATTTCCAGCGTGATCTTCTGGCGGGTCGTTCGCCGACAATTCAGCTCAATGTCGATGCAACCCGAATGAGCCAGGCCTTTACGGGTGGCGGCTATGTGCAGTCGATTGTGTCGAGTGAGGTGGGCGAGTTTCTAAATCGCTATCGCGGTGGCGCACAAACGCCGGTTGAACTCAATCTCAGAGCGAGATTCAATCAGGATTTGAACAAGGGCTGGTTCGGCGCGATCAACAATGTGATTTCATCGGTTACGATGTTATCGATCATCCTGACGGGCGCGGCGCTCATTCGGGAACGCGAACACGGAACCATAGAACATCTATTGGTTATGCCCGTGACGCCGGTTGAAATCATGGTCAGCAAGATTTGGTCCATGGGGCTGGTCGTGCTGGTTGCCTCGGCATTTGCATTGGTTTTCGTGGTGCAGGGGCTGCTTGCCGTTCCTATCTATGGGTCGGTGTCGCTGTTTCTCGTTGGTGCAGCGCTCCAGCTTTTTGCGACGACCAGCCTTGGCATCTTTCTGGCAACTGCGGCTGGTTCGATGCCGCAGTTCGGAATGCTGCTCATGCTGGTGCTTCTGCCTTTGCAGGTGCTTTCGGGAGGGACAACACCTCGCGAAAGCATGCCTGAAATCATCCAGACAATCATGCTGGCAGCGCCGAATACGCATTTCGTCATATTGGCCCAATCGATCCTGTTTCGCGGAGCAGGGCTCGGTGTCGTCTGGCCGCAATTTCTGGCGCTGATCGTCATTGGCTCTGTGCTGTTCTACTTCGCGCTTCAGCGTTTCCGTGCGTTCCTGCGATAGGAAAATTCTTTAAAATCAGGAGGCTGAATCCATTCCTTGCCAATGTGATTCAGTTTTCTGTGCCGGATTGTGCTTTAGCGGAGTTGCGAATCCTTAACCATGTTGCTATCGCAATTCTCAGGAAACGGTTCCGCTGTTCAGGCGGATGAAAAGGGAACACGGTGAAGCCATTCTGGTTGATGCCGCGACTGCCCCCGCAACTGTAACCGGAGAGCTATCCTCCACAGCCGTGTGAGCGGTAAAAGCCACTGAAAGCATTAGGTGCGATCGGGAAGGCGGAGGGGAAGCGAAGACCCGGAAGTCAGGAGACCTGCCGTATCCGGTCACCCATGCATGGATACGGGGTGTGTCCAGGCGCGGCTGTCCGTGGCGGTGACATTGTTGAAATGTTGCCGTCGGGAAGAAGGGCCTTCAGTGCCACGATCACTTCAACCTGCGGTGCGAGGAAAAGCCGGTATCGTTCTTCGGTTCGGCGGGTTGAGGGAAAAATGCATCTTTTGAAATCATCTGTTTTATTGGTATCGGCCAGCGTTCTTGCGCTGCCGTCCACGACGCTTGCTCAAAGTCTGCCGAACGGTGCTGACAGTGTCGTCCTCGATACAATCGTGGTTACGCCATTGCGCCGCGCGTCTTCGCTGCAGCGCTCGACCTCATCTGTAACGGTTATCGATTCAGCGGATATCGAACGGTCGGCTGCTCCCGATCTCCAATCGTTGCTGAAGTCCTATAGCGGTATCTCCATAAAGACGAACGGCGGGCAGGGCTCGTCGTCGGACATTTACATGCGTGGCATGTCTTCCAAGCAGACGGTTGTTCTCATCAATGGTGTGCGCACAGCGTCGGCGACAACCGGAGCAACTGCGCTTGCGAACATTCCTCTGAGTTCCATCGACCGTGTTGAAATTGCCAAGGGTTCTCATTCTGCGCAATACGGTGCCGATGCCATGGGCGGGGTGATCAATATCATCACCAAGCAAGGCGGAGCCTGCGGTGAGCGCTCGTGGTGCGGCAGTCTTTCTACCGGTGTCAGCCATCCATGGGGTGGATATGCTTCCGGGACCATACAGGGAAGAAGCAACGACGGTGTCGACTATGCCTTTGGTGCGGCCATAACCGGCACGCAAGGATATGACTTCACCACATCGGATGCCTATGGCCATGAACCAGATCGCGATGGATTCTTGCAGGGCTCGTTCAACTTTGCCCTGTCGAAGGATTTCGACTGGGGTAAAATTTATGCGGACGGTCTCCTCAGCCGAGGGCGCAATCAGTATGATGCCAAGGCACCGTCACCGAACCAGGCCGATAGTACCGCATTTACGGGCAAGATCGGAACACGCATTGATCATACGGCGGATTGGTCATCCACGCTGGAATTCAGCACCGGTATCGACAACAGCCGTAACTTCCGAAAAGACGTGAGCGGTTCGGACCGGTTTGAAACCAAGCGTTATGGCGTTTTTGCCTCGACCGAGAAGAGTTTCGACACCGGCACGGTTAACCACACCGTGACCGCCGGTGTGGAAGCCTATCGCGAGGAGATCAACACCACCGTTGCTTATGATGAAACCAGCCGCGATCTGGCTGCTGTATTTGGTCAGTATTCGCTGGAGTATGAGGCGCTGCGCTTCGATGGCGGGCTGCGTTACGACCATAATGGGCAGTTCGGCGATGTCGTGACCTACAATCTCGGTACGAGTTATGAAGTTCTGCCGGACCTTGTTTTGCGGTCATCCTATGCCACGGGTTTTCGGGCGCCGACTTTCAACGAGCTTTATTATCCGGGCTTCGCCAATCCTGATTTGCAGCCGGAAAAGTCCCGATCATATGAAATCGGCTTGAACTGGCAGGCTACGGCTTCGACAAGCCTTGATATGGCTTTCTACCAGACATGGTTGCGCGATGCGATCATGAGCACCGCACCATCCTATCTGCCTTATAATGTTGCCAGCGCGAAGGTTACGGGTTTCGAAGCCACATTGGCGCATCGTTTTGATGATCGCTGGGGCGTCAAAGGTTCTATCGACCTGAAGCAGCCAATCGATGACGATACGGATAAGGATCTTCCTTATCGCGAACGTTTCAAGGCTGCGGCTGAGGTCAATTTCACGCCGATTGAAAAGCTCGATCTGACCGCAAGGCTGATCTATGGCGGTTCGCGTTATGCAGATGCTGCAAATAGCAAGAAACTCGGAGATTATGTGACGGCTGATTTTGTGGCGCTCTATTCCATCGACAAGCAATCGCAGTTGAAGTTCTCGGTCGAGAATATTTTTGACAAGGACTATCAGACCAGCTCTGGCTATATTGCACCGGGACGCACGATCAATCTCGGATTGACCCGGAATTTCTGAGGCTGAACAGAGAATGAAAAGGGCATCCGCAAAATGGATCACCAGCTTCTGCCTCGCGGCGGGGCTGGCCCTATTCGTTCGAAATTCGGCAGACGCGGGGGACATTCCCCATCACGTCGTTTCCATTAATGTATGCACCGATCAGCTGGCATTGTTGCTGGCTAATGAGGGCCAGTTGCGATCGGTTTCTTACTTGTCGCAGGACCCGGAACTATCCGTCATGGCTGTGAAAGCCTGGGAGCTTCCGGTCAACCATGCGCAGGCAGAAGAAGTCTTTCTGATGAAACCTGATCTCGTGCTGGCGGGCACATTCTCGTCGAGAGCAACGGTTGAGCTGTTGCGCAGACTGGGTATCCGTGTGGAAGAGTTCGCGCCCGCCCGCACGTTCGGCGATATAGAAGATCATCTGCGTCGCATGGGTGAGGTGCTTGGAAGACAGGCGGAAGCCGACCGGGAAATCGACAAAATGAAAACCGCTCTGGCGGCAATCCAACCTCCGACCCGTCGCAAGACAGTCGCGCTTTATTATGCCAACAGTTACACATCCGGTCGGGGAACGCTGGTCGATGAGGCTGTGCGTCTTGCCGGACTTGATAATCTGGCCGACAAGGCGGGGGTCAGCGGTTCAGCTCTGCTGCCGCTGGAAAAGCTGGTGCTCGAGAAGCCGGATATTCTGGTGCGTAGTTCAAGAGATCGCGCGCCTGCGCTGGCTTTCGAGAATTTCGAACATCCGGCGTTGCGAGTGCTTGAAAAACAGGCGAGGGCGGTGACGATAGCGGATAATCTGACGGTTTGCGGTGGGCCATTCAGCGTCGAAGCTGTGGCAGAACTTGCGGAGGCGGCGCGTGACTGAACGGAACCGCTTCTATCTTCTGCTCGTCGGACTGGCCATGCTTGTGGCTTTGCTTTTCATCGTTTCGTTGCTGACGGGGCCTGCTGCGATCGGTATGACCGACAGCCTCAGGGCGCTTTTCGGCGATGACAGCGAGATGATCGTACTGGTCATGCGCGAAATCCGCCTGCCGCGGGCACTGCTCGCGCTCCTCATCGGCGCTTCTCTTGGTTTGTCCGGTGCTGCCTTGCAGGGTTACCTGCGCAATCCACTTGCGGAACCCGGCCTGCTTGGTGTGAGTGCATCCGCGTCATTCGGTGCTGTTATTGCTATTTATAGCGGTCTCTCGCTTCTGTTCCCGCTGGCTTTGCCGCTCCTCGCGCTTGCAGGTGCCTTTGTGTCGGTGTTTCTCGTCAAGCTTCTGGCGGGGCGCAATGCTGGTACGCTTGCGGTCATATTGGCCGGTGTCGCGGTGACCAGTCTCGCCGGTGCATTGACGGCGCTGGCGCTCAACCTGTCACCTAACCCCTTTGCTGCAATGGAGATCGTCTTCTGGATGCTCGGTTCACTGGCCGACAGATCGATGACGCATGTGGCTCTCGCCGCACCATTCATCCTTGTTGGCTGGGCGATGCTTCTGGCACTCGGGCGATCACTCGACAGTCTGACACTGGGGGCTGATGCTGCGGCAACGATGGGCGTCAATCTGGCTCGTGTGCAGCTTTTTGCCGTGCTGGGCACAGCGGCCTGCGTGGGTGCTTCCACCGCTGTTGCCGGTGCAATCGGTTTTGTGGGACTGGTGGTTCCTCATCTTCTGCGACCGCTTGTCGGTGCACGTCCGTCACGATTGCTGGTTGCCAGCGGTTTCGGCGGGGCTGCCCTATTGTTGGCTGCTGATGTGTTGGTGCGCATCGTCATGCCGGGACGTGAACTGAAACTGGGCGTCCTGACGGCAATCATTGGCGCACCATTCTTTCTGTGGCTTGTGTTCAAGTATCGGAGGCAACTCGTATGACATCGCTTTCGATAAAGAATCTTTCCGTTACGCTTGGCGGGAAGGCAGTACTCAGCGAGGCAAGTTTCGATATGCATGGTGGTGAATTCATCGGACTGATCGGACCTAACGGTGCTGGCAAGACGACATTGTTGCGCGCCATTTTGGGACTTGTGAGGTCCAGCGGGGAAATTTCGCTCGACACAGGCGATGTGCGCCACATGAGCGCTTCGACAAAAGCACAGAACCTCGCTTATCTGCCGCAGGAGCGTGATGTCGCGTGGCCGGTATCCGTGGAGATGCTTGTTTCTTTGGGACGCTCCGCCTTGAAGCCGGTTTTTGCGAGCATGAGCGCACAGGATAAAATGCTCATCGAGACCGCAATGCAGCGTATGGATGTTACCCGATTTCGGGAACGGTCGGCGATCGAGCTTTCCGGCGGAGAACGGGCACGCGTGCTGATTGCGCGCGTTCTGGCGCAGGATACGCCCGTAATACTCGCCGATGAGCCGGTGGCCGGGCTCGACCCTTCTCATCAGCTTGGATTGATGGAAAGTTTTGCCGAACTTGCAAAAGAGGGGAGGACTGTTGTCGCCTCATTGCATGAGCTGAGCCTTGCGGCACAGCATTGCACGCGCCTTATTTTGCTCGACAAGGGACGTATCGTTGCAGATGGGGAGCCAACGAAAGTTCTCACGCCACAGTTGCTGCACGACGTCTATGGTATTCGAGCGAAAATCATGACGGTGGATGGCGAGTTCATCGTCCATCCGACCTCACGTATTGGCTAGTGGATTGAATTTGACGTTTGATACCCGTCCGATATAAATTTCGTTTCAAACGTCAAATTCGAAAAATCCACTAGATTCATAAAGTTACTAGTGGTCTTTTTGATTCCGACATTTGCTCAGCGCTCATATCCGAGGGATACAAATGTCGGAATCAGACCACTAGACATTTTTCCACCGATGCTCGCGGGAAGAGGCGTAGATGGTTTCTACAGCCTTCTGGACTTCGTAACCCTCGCGGAAGTCGGCGTGATTGGTCTTCTGCCCCGCAATGGCCAACAGGAAGTCGCGAACTTCGATCGTCTTGAGATCGTTGAAGCCGATCTGGTGGCCGCCCGCTACGCAAAATGCGCCATAGGGTTCGTGTTCGGGGCCAGCAAAGATCTTGCGAAAGCCTTGTTGTCCTTTTTTGTCGGAAAAGAGAAACAGGTCGAGCTCATTGAAGCGTTCCTGTGAAAAGAAGAGGGAGCCTTTCGATCCGGAAATTTCGAAGTCGTGCTGCATCTTGCGACCGCTGGCGATCCAGCTCGCTTCGATTGTGCCCGTTGCCCCGTTTTCAAAACGCACGAAAGCGCGGCAGACATCGTCTGTTTCCACGGGTTTCATCTGCGAAAGGTTCAAACTATCTGGGCGTTCATTGATGATGGTGACGGCGTCTCCCATGACCGTTGTTATCGGCCCAACGAGATAGCGCGCGGCGGCAATGATGTGACTGCCGATATCGGCTAATGCTCCGCCCCCACCTGCCGGATAGAGCCGCCAGGTCCACGGAATGCGGGCATCGGCCATGAAATCTTCGGCATGAATACCGCGAAAACTGCGAATTTCACCTAGCTCTCCGCTGTCGATGATTTCCTTGGCCAGTTTTATCATAGGGTTTTTCAGATAGTTGAACCCAACGGCTGTCTGAACACCTCGCCGTTCTGCGGCGAGCGTCATTTCGAGGCACTCGGCAGCGGTGGGTGCAAGCGGCTTTTCGCAATAAACGTGTTTGCCCGCTTCAATGGCGGCGAGCGCCATCTCCTTGTGAAACCGGTTTGGCGTCGTGATGTCGATGAGATTGATATCCGGGTTGGTGATCAATTCCCGCCAATCTCCAGTGGCATTTGCAAATCCCAGTTGTTTTGCGGCTTTTGACGCCGTTTCAGAATTCACATCGGCCAATGTGTGAAGCTGCACATCGATAGGTAGGTCGAAAACGCGATTGACGTTAGCGAGCGCAAGGGCGTGCGTCTTGCCCATGAAGCCGGACCCGATCAAGCCCGCCACCACAACCTCAGCTCTATCAGCCATTGTCATTCCTCCAGAAACGATGGTCGAAGCGTTTGGTGCTGCGCAACTCCTTTGGGAAATAAGCATATCGTCGGCAGCTTATGCGATTGACATGAGCTACCAGAAATGGAATTATAATTCTACGAGAATTTGTTATGAATGTTTCATTCTATTGAAAAGATCCACGATCTGCATGTATTCACGGGTAAAACGCTTGGAGGAGCGCCGGAATACAGCAGGCGGAAGGTAAAGCGTTAACGCAAACCGGCGGGGAGTGCCGGACAAGGGAGGAGTGAACATGCAATCTCTATTGAAATCGGCAGTGGCCGGGGTGGCGTTGCTGGCTGCGTCTTTCGCAGCCCACGCGGCCGATATTAATATCGTTGTCGTCAGTCACGGTCAGGCATCGGATCCGTTCTGGTCTGTCGTCAAGAACGGCGTCGCCGAAGCGGCAAAGGATACGGGCGCAAAGGTCGATTATCGTGCACCGGAAACCTTTGACATGGTGCAGATGGCCCAGCTTATCGATGCGGCGATCAATCAGAAGCCGCAGGGTATTGTGGTTTCCATTCCAGATGCGGATGCGCTTGGACCATCGATCCAGCGTGCTGTAGCAGCCGGTATTCCCGTCATTTCCATGAATTCCGGTTCCGATGCCTCGAAGAAGCTTGGCGCTCTGCTGCATGTCGGTCAGGATGAGTTCGATGCCGGTAAGGTAGCAGGCGAAGCATTGAAGAATGCTGGCGGCAAGAAGGGCATTTGCGTCAACCAGGAAGTGGGTAACGTCTCGCTCGATCAGCGCTGCGCAGGCTTCAAGGAGGGCTTTGGTGATGTAACGGTTCTGCCGACATCGACCGATCCTGCTGAAAACGAAGCCAAGGTTCGCGCTGCTCTGGCATCTGATGCTGCCGTCGACACAATCCTGACGCTCAATGCGACACTTGCAGGAGAACCGGCTGTGAAAGCCGCTGCCGAAAGCGGTCGCAGCGGAATCCACGTTGCGACGTTCGACATGTCGGCTGGCTTCCTGGAAGCTGTTGAAAAGGGACAGGCGGACTTCGCCATCGACCAGCAGCAGTTCCTGCAAGGCTACCTTCCGGTCTCGTTCCTCGCGCTTAATGCAAAGTACGGTTTGATGCCGGGCGGTAATGTTCCATCGGGCCCGAACCTGATCACCAAGGACAAGGCCAAGCAGGTCGTGGAACTTTCGGCCAAGGGCATCCGGTAAGCATTGTTTCGACTATCTGATATCGAACCCGCCCATGAAAATGGGCGGGAACGGGTCTCTGTGCCCAGAATGCATCAGGAGAAGATCATGAGTGAGCCACTTCCCCATGAAAAGGCCAACACAGCGGCGCTATCGAAGGATGAGCGGCTTCAGTCGGCGAGCCCAATGCAACGGCTCCTGAGCCGACCGGAATTAGGAGCGGTATCCGGCCTGATCCTAATTACGGTCTTTTTCGTTTCAGTTGCCAATCCGGCGATGTTTACTGCTGCCGGCATCATGAACTTCATGGCTCCTGCTTCGCAGCTCGGCATTCTGGCAGTCGCCGCAGCGCTTCTTATGATCGGTGGTGAATTCGACCTGTCTATCGGCTCGATGGTAGCTTTTGCAGGCCTGATCTTTGCCGCTGCTCTGGTCGTCTGGCAGGTGCCGCTCGGTGTCGCCATCATCGTCACGCTGCTGTTCGCCGCTTTCGTGGGGATGGTGAATGCGCAGATTGTTATCCGTACTGGATTGCCATCATTTATTGTGACGCTCGCATTCCTGTTCATTTTGCGTGGTCTGTCGCTGGTCGGGCTGAAATGGGCAACAGGTGGCGCTACGCAGCTGCGTGGCGTGAAGGAAGCTGTAGCGGGCAGTTATCTGGCAGGCCTGTTTTCCGGCGATGCTTTTCAGGGACTTTTCGCCTGGATGGCTGAAAACGATCTGATTGACAAATTTCCCAATGGTGAGCCTTCGGTAAAAGGCGTGCCGGTCGAGGTTCTGTGGTTCATCGCCATCGCACTTATTGCAACCTATGTGCTGGTACGCACACGCTTTGGCAACTGGATTTTCGCGGCCGGCGGTGATGCTCTGGCTGCACGCAATTCCGGTGTTCCTGTCCGTCGCGTCAAGACAACGCTATTCATGTGCACGGCAATGGCTGCGGCATTGGTGGCTATTCTTACCGTTCTGGATGCCGGTTCAACCGATGCGCGCCGTGGCTTCCAGAAGGAGTTCGAGGCGATTATCGCTGCAGTCATTGGCGGCTGTCTGCTGACCGGCGGTTATGGTTCTGCAATTGGTGCGTTCTTCGGCGCGATCATCTTCGGCATGGTTCTGATCGGGCTGACCTATACCCAGATCGATCAGGACTGGTATTTGGTCTTCCTGGGAGGAATGCTTCTGATCGCGGTGCTCTTCAACAATTTCATTCGCAAGCGTGCGACCGGCGAGCGCTGAGAGGGAGATTTGCCATGACGACACCCATCATCGAAGTTCGCAATCTCGTTAAACATTTCGGCCCCGTCATAGCGTTGAACGGCGTCTCGCTGAGTGTCGAGCCGGGGCAGGTCCATTGCCTGCTTGGCGACAATGGTGCCGGTAAATCAACGCTGATCAAGACGCTTTCTGGCGTGCACAAGCCGACCAGCGGCGACTTTCTGGTCGAAGGAAAGCCCGTCACCTTCAACAGTCCGCGCGATGCGCTCGATCATGGGATTGCGACAGTTTATCAGGATCTTGCGATGATCCCGCTAATGTCGGTCATGCGGAATTTCTTTCTGGGACGGGAACCGACCAAGGGCATCGGCCCAATACGCTGGTTCGATACGCAGCAGGCGGAAGAAGTTACGCGTGAGGAGATGCGCAAGATCGGGATCGATGTCCGTGACCCGCAGCAGGCTGTCGGAACGCTTTCCGGCGGTGAGCGGCAGTGTGTGGCGATTGCCCGCGCCGTCTACTTCGGCGCGAAAGTGCTGATCCTCGATGAACCGACCTCCGCGCTGGGGGTCCGGCAAACGGCGATGGTTCTCAAATACATCAATCTGGTGCGCTCACGCGGGCTGGGTGTGATCTTCATTACGCACAATGTCCGTCATGCTCATGCGGTCGGTGACAAATTCACAGTTCTCAATCGCGGGATAACGCTTGGAACGCGAACGAAGAACGATGTGGACATGGACGAATTGCAAAGCCTCATGGCAGGTGGGCAGGAACTCGCCGACCTGACTGCTGAACTGGGCGGTCGGGTCTGACCGGGATTTTCGGAGCGTAGAATGAACGGACAATTCAATGGCAAAGTTGCCGTCATTACCGGAAGCACGCAAGGGCTTGGCGCAGCAACTGCGAAACTGTTTGCAGAGAGAGGCGCCAAAGGTCTCGTTATATGCGGGCGTTCGGTTGAAAAAGGGCTAGCGCAAGTCGATCAGTTAGCAAATCTCGGAGCCAAAGCGGTCTTCGTGCAGGCTGATCTTGAGAAGGTGGAAGACTGCCGCAGGATCGTTTCGGAAGCCGACCGTGTTTTTGGAAGGCTTGACGTTCTCGTAAACGCTGCTGGTTTGACGGATCGGGGCACTATTCTGGATACGAGCCCGGAATTGTTCGACCGTTTGTTTGCGGTGAATACACGAGCGCCATTCTTCCTCATTCAAGAAGCGATAGAGCTGTTCCGGCGCGACAAGATCGAGGGAACGATTGTCAATATTTCTTCGATGTCGTCCATGGGCGGCCAGCCTTTCATTGCAGCCTATTGCGCTTCCAAGGGGGCGTTGGACACACTGACCCGCAACGTAGCCTATTCGGTTTTGCGCAATCGTATTCGCATCAATAGCCTGAATATTGGCTGGATGGCATCAGACGGCGAAGACCGTATCCAACGCGAGTTTCACAATGCGCCGGAGAACTGGCTGGATGAAGCGGCTAAGAGCCAGCCTTTCGGAAGGCTGATTGAACCAGTCGAAGTTGCCCGCGCGATAGTATTTTTGGCTTCGGAAGAATCCGGCTTGATGACTGGCGCTATCGTGAATTTCGATCAATCCATTTGGGGCGCTTACGGTTCATCTCCGCATCCCGATCAGCCGCTTTGAGCGTTTGATAGTATCTGTGTGTTTGAATGAACGGGATAGTAACCGGTTCAATAGCTGAAATGGCGCGGAAGGTATTTCGTTGAAATTACCAATGATTTTTGTGTTGCCGTGTTCGAGTATTGCTTGAGAAAGCCCAAAAATATTGTGAGGAACTTTTACGATCCTGCTTGCGCTTGCAATTTCAGGTAGTTAGAGCATCTGTCTGCCTGACCGATTCAGGCTGTGTGTTTTAAGCAGTTGTTTCAGCCGTATTTACGCGATGTCGAAACCTCCCTTTCGTCAGCGAATTCGTTCTGGCAATGGCTTGCACAGACACCGTTTTAATTTGCGCTGAAAGGACCAGCATCGTGGAGCAGGCAAAGAACGGAACCCGTAAGGGTGGGCGCAAGGCGCTGTGGGCGGCAGTTGCGGTAATCGCTATCGCTGCCGCCGGTTTGACCGGATACAAGATCACACTTGAGAAGACGATCACGTCGCAGCTTGAGAAGCGTGGCGGCAAAGCATCTTCCGTCGAAGCCGACTTTCTCGGACGTATTCATCTGCGCGACGTGACGTTGCCGTTGAAGGATGGCTCCAACGTTCGTATCGCTTCGGTTGACGGTCGCCCCAAGTTTCTGTTCCTGACCGGCATGTTGAATGCGTCGGGCATTGATACGGAGATCGGAAACTACAAGATTTCCATTCCAAGCGTGGCAATCGAAGACGCTAATTTCGATACAGCCATGCTGAAGGATACTTTCGGCAATAGTGGTCTGACGCTGCCGGAACGCGTTGGTCGTTTCTCGGCAAAGCGCCTGACTGCGCAGGAAATCAAGGTTGTCCAGACAGTCGCGAATAACGAACAGAACATCGTCTATAAAGACGTTGCGCTGGAAGATATCAACCTCGGTAAGGTTGCTCGTTATACGGCGGGCGGCACGATTTTCGACTTCACGATCCAAGTGCCGGGTGAAGACGGCGAAAAAGTCACGGACAAGATGACAGGCACCATGGGTGCCGCAGAGGGCAAAGACATTGATGGTGTCTTCCTCGCCCGCCTCTATACCGAAAAGGCAGGCCCGGACGATAAGGAAGCAAAGCCGGTCTATGGCCCGTTTTCGGCGAAGAACATCGTCATGAAGACGAAGGATGCGAACTTCAGCTACGATGAGATTCGCAGCAACGGTTTCACGGCTCGTATGCCCGCCGTACCGTTCACCGAAACCTTGGAGAAGCTCCAGTCTCTCGAAAATGCGGACGAACTTTCACAGGAAGAGACGCGCGAGCTTATTCTTCAGTTGAGTTCCCTGTTCGACACGATCGGTAAGGGCGATGTCGAAATGCTCGGCATGAAGATCGAGCCAACTGATGCATCGAAAGGCAAGGGCGGTATCGAACGCGTCGCAGTTGCTTTCGACAATCAGAAGATGGATGCGACCATCAAAGGCTTGGCCTTCTCCGAAGGTCAGGACTACATGAAGATGGAGGAAGCTTCCTTGAAGGGCTTCTCCTGGGCGACTTCAGTCGAAGCCTTGAAGAAGTTTGCGGCGCTGAATGAGGACGAAGTTGAAAACTTCCCTTTCACGACCATGCTTCCGGAATTCGGCACGCTTCGGGTAGTGGGGATCGACGCCGATCTGCCATACGAAAAGTCTGAAGATGTGGACGCAGGCGAGGAAAATGCGGATGAGGGAGAGCAGGCTGCAACCGAAGAATCGTCGGTTCCTTCGCTGCCTGAACGCATTCAGTTTGCCATGAAGAGCTATGAAGTCGCTCTCAACAAGCCTTACAACGGTATTCCGACCGATGTGCGCGTCGCGTACGAAGACATGTCGATCAAAGTGCCGACACAGGCTGATGACGAATTCTACCAGCAGCTTCGGAAGCTTGGCTATGATAGTCTCACCATGTCTTCAAACTTCGAAGCAAGCTGGGATGAGGCAAATCAGGATCTGATCATCAAGGACATTTCGATCAGCGGTAAGGATATGGGTTCCGTATCCATGTCTGGTTTGATGGGCGGCCTGACGAAGGAATTCTTCTCTGGCGATAAGGTGATGATGCAGGTCGCTCTGCTCGGGCTCAAGGCCAAGCAGGTAAACCTGAAGGTTGAGGAAAAGGGCATTATCGCCAACGCGATCAAAATTTATGCCGAAGAAAAAGATATGTCGGAAGACGAAGTACGCGGCACGATGTCTCTGATGGCTGCAGCCGCTCTGCAAGAGCTGGCAGCGGAGCAGCCACAGTTGCAGGATGTTGCGACGGCGTTTTCGACGTTCCTGGCTAAGCCGAATATTTTCGAGCTGACTGTCAAGTCGAAAGCCGAAAAAGGCATTGGCGCTCTCGAAATGGTAGCTGCATCGCAGGATCCGACCTTGCTGCTCGACAAGGTCGATATCGAAGCCAAGGCGGAATGATCGACTATTCCGCTGATCTGAGCGAAACGCCGGCCTTTGGCCGGCGTTTCTGTAATCAGAGCTTCACCAAAACATTACACAAGGGTCATGCCCTTGATATATAAGGGTCCTAGTAAGCCTCGGAAATAACGAGGCCAACATGACCAGAAAAAATGTCCTGCTTATCGTCGTTGATCAATGGCGAGCAGATTTTATCCCCCACCTGATGCGGGCGGAGGGGTGCGACCCCTTCCTCAAAACTCCCAATCTTGATCGCCTTTGCCGGGAAGGCTTGACCTTCCGCAACCACGTCACAACCTGTGTGCCATGTGGACCAGCAAGGGCAAGCCTGCTTACTGGCCTTTACCTGATGAACCATCGGGCAGTGCAGAACACTGTTCCGCTTGATCAGCGCCATTTGAACCTCGGCAAAGCCCTCCGCGCCATCGGCTATGATCCCGCGCTCATTGGTTACACGACGACGACGCCTGACCCGCGTTCGACGTCCCCAAGAGATCCGCGTTTCACGGTTCTTGGCGATATCATGGACGGGTTTCGCTCAGTGGGCGCATTCGAACCCAATATGGACGGATATTTCGGCTGGGTGGCGCAGAACGGTTTTGAACTGCCGGAGAACCGGGAAGATATCTGGCTGCCAGAAGGTGAGCATTCCGTTCCCGGTGCTACCGACAAACCGTCGCGTATCCCGAAGGAATTCTCGGATTCTACATTCTTCACCGAACGTGCGCTGACATATCTGAAGGGCAGGGACGGCAAGCCCTTCTTCCTGCATCTCGGTTACTACCGCCCGCACCCGCCATTCGTCGCTTCCGCGCCTTATCATGCGATGTACAAGGCCGAAGATATGCCTGCGCCGGTTCGCGCGGAAAGTCCGGACGCCGAAGCGGCACAGCACCCGCTTATGAAGCACTATATCGATCATATCAGGCGTGGTTCGTTTTTCCATGGGGCGGAAGGCTCCGGCGCAACGCTGGACGAAGGCGAGATTCGCCAGATGCGCGCCACCTATTGCGGCCTGATTACGGAAATCGACGATTGTCTGGGGCGGGTCTTCGCTTACCTTGATGAAACTGGTCAGTGGGACGACACACTAATCATCTTCACCAGCGACCATGGCGAGCAGCTCGGCGATCATCATCTGCTCGGCAAGATCGGCTACAACGACGAAAGTTTCCGTATTCCTTTGGTTATAAAGGATGCGGGAGAGAACCGGCACGCTGGCCAGATCGAAGATGGGTTTTCCGAAAGCATCGATGTCATGCCAACCATCCTCGAATGGCTCGGCGGGGAAACGCCGCGCGCTTGCGACGGGCGTTCGCTGCTGCCGTTTCTGGGTGAGGGGAAACCCGCCGACTGGCGCACAGAATTGCATTACGAGTTCGATTTCCGCGACGTCTTCTACGATCAGCCGCAGAACTCGGTACAGCTCTCCCAGGATGATTGCAGCCTCTGTGTGATCGAGGACGAAAACTACAAGTACGTGCATTTTGCGGCCCTGCCGCCGCTGTTCTTCGATTTGAAGGCGGACCCGCACGAATTCAACAACCTGGCTGAAGACCCCGCTTATGCGGCTCTCGTTCGCGACTACGCCCAGAAGGCTTTGTCGTGGCGGCTGTCTCATGCCGACCGGACACTGACCCATTACAGATCCGGCCCGCAAGGGCTGACAACGCGCAACCATTGATCTCAGGAGCAACCAAATGATCAATCTGACCCGACGCGGGATGCTTGGCCTTTCAGCCGGTGCCGCCGGTTCGCTCGTCCTGCCGCGATTTGCAATCGCACAGGCTGACAATCGCCCATCGATCACTATTGCTGTGCAGAAGGTGGCAAACAGCAACACGCTCGACGTTCTTCGCGAACAGTCGAATGTCGGCGAACGCGTTTTCTTTTCCAGTATCTGGGAGGCGTTGATCGACCGCGACTGGCTGGGCGGTCTTTCGGCTGTGCCTGGTCTTGCGACCGAATGGACCCGCATCGATGACAAGACGGTTGAGCTAAAGCTCCGTCAGGGGGTGAAGTTCCACAATGGCGATGAGATGACCGCCGAAGACGTTGCCTTCACTTTTGGCAAGGAGCGCATGTTTGGCGACACGCAACCAGCCGAAGGCAAGACGATTTACGTCACGGAGAAAAATCCGCTCGGTCGTGAAAGCAAGGAACTGCCGCTTGAAGTGCCAGCGACGGCCCGTCGTTCCTGGCCAGCCTTGCTGGGTGTCGAAATTGTCGACAAATACACGGTGCGCTTCAAGAACGGTACGCCAGACGTCACCATGGAAGGCCGTATCTCCCGTTACGGCAGCCAGATTATGAGTCGTCGTGGCTGGGAAGAGTCGCCTAGCTATCTCGACTGGGCGCGCAAGCCGGTTACCACCGGGCCCTACAAGGTTGTCGAGTTCAAGCCGGACAACATGTTGGTGCTCGAAGCTCACGACGAATATTGGGGTGGACGCCCACCGCTGAAGCAAATCCGTTTCATCGAGGTGCCGGAAGTTGCCTCCCGCATCAATGGTCTGCTCTCGGGCGAATATCAGTTTGCCTGCGATATTCCACCGGATCAGATCGAAGGTATCGAAAAGAATGACGCTTTCGAGGTTCAGGGCGGTACGATCCTCAACCACCGTCTAACTGTGTTCGACAAGTTCCATCCGCAGCTGGAAAATCCGTTGGTGCGTCGCGCATTTACCCATGCGATCGACCGTCAGGCGATCGTGGATTCGTTGTGGGCCGGTCGTACGGTCGTTCCGGCTGGTCTCCAGTGGGACTACTATGGCGATATGTTCGTTCAGGGCTGGAGTGTTCCGGAATATAACCCGGATCTCGCCAAGCAGCTTCTGAAGGAAGCCGGTTACAAGGGCGATGCCATCCCTTACCGCCTGCTCAACAACTACTACACGAACCAGACCCCAACCGCGCAGATCCTTGTGGAGATGTGGAACCAGGTGGGGCTGAACGTCGAAATTCAGATGCAGGAAAACTGGCAGCAGGTTCTGGAGAAGAGCCCGGGGCGTGCCGTACGCGACTGGTCCAACTCCGCACCGTTCAACGATCCGGTTTCGTCTATCGTCAGCCAGCATGGTCCGAACGGTCAGCAGCAACAGGTTGGTGAATGGACGAATGAGGAGGCGAACAAGCTTTCCGTCATTATGGAAACGAGCACGGATCACGCCAAGCGCAAGGAAGCATTCAAGCGGATGCTGGAAATCTGCGAACGTGAAGATCCAGCCTACACCGTCCTCCACCAGAACGCGACTTTCACCGCCAAGCCGAAGTCATTGAAGTGGAAGGCGGCGCCCGCTTTCGCGATGGACTTCCGCAAAAACAACTGGGCCTGATCCATTTGTAGAGGCGAGCCCGGTTCAATCGGGCTCGCTTTTCCTTTGGGGTTTCAAACCCCGCGACTGTGAATGAACCAGAAGGATTGCATGATGCCGCTGGTCGAAATTTCCAATCTCAAAGTGGCCTTTGATGGCGTACCGGTTCTGCATGGTATCGACCTTTCGATTGAGCGAGGCGAAGCTGTCGGATTAGTCGGGGAGTCCGGCTGCGGCAAGTCTGTCACCTGGCTGGCAGCGCTCGGTCTCTTGCCGAAAAAGGCGTCGATCTCCGGTAGTGTTCTCCTTGAAGGAACAGAATTGCTGACCGCATCGCGCAGCACGCTCGAAGGTGTTCGGGGTGGCCGTATTGCGATGATCTTTCAGGATCCATCGAGTTCCCTAAATCCGGTTATTCGGGTCGGGCGCCAGATTGAGGAGGCCGTGCGGCTTCATCGCAATTTGAGAGGACCTGCAGCCCGATCAGAAGTTTTGCGATTGATGGAACTGGTGGGAATACCCGATGCCCGTCGCCGCATCGATAATTATCCGCACGAATTTTCCGGTGGCCAGAACCAGCGTTTGATGATTGCCATGGCGCTGGCGGGCAATCCTGATATCCTTATCGCGGATGAGCCCACGACAGCACTTGATGCTACGATTCAGGCTCAAATTCTTGATCTATTGGCTGCATTGCGTGCGGAAACCGGCATGGCTGTGGTCTTTATCAGCCATGATCTTGGTGCAGTGTCGCAAATTTGCGAACGTGTTTCCGTCATGTATGCCGGGCGTATCGTTGAACAGGCCCGGACCGAAGCACTCTTTGCTGCTCCGCGCCATCCTTATACGCACGGCCTGTTCGATTCCATTCCGAACCTTGATAGCGGGCGCAATCGTCTGATCCCCATTGAGGGCACAGTTCCTGAGCCGGGCAAGCTTCCGCAAGGTTGCGCATTTTCGCCACGCTGCTTGAGCGCGAATGATCTCTGCGCGCGAAGCCTCCCCAGACTCGGTGTTCCGCAGGACGATGCCGGTGAGGGGCGTATGGTCGCCTGTTTTCATCCCTATTCGGCCGCGTCGTATTTGCTGCCGTCCATCGGCGGCCATATTTCAACCCCGGCGAGCACAAGGGCAATAGCACAATGACAGCCGCTCTCATCGAAGCTCGCGACCTTGTCAAAACCTACACATCGCGCAAAGGTCCGTTCGCAAAACCGGTCGCGGTGCGCGCGGTCGACGGGCTTTCCATATCGGTCGCTCCGGCGACAACACTGGGCATTGTTGGCGAGTCCGGTTCGGGTAAATCCACGACCGGGCGGCTGCTTCTCGGTCTGGAAGATCCCAGCGAGGGAGAGGTGACGTTTGAAGGTTCAGCCCTACCTCGCCAGAAAACCGCAAGCTGGCGCGCTTTGCGGGCGCGTATGCAGCTTGTCTATCAGGACCCTCTGGCAGCTTTGGACCGACGGTTGCCGATTGGCCGTCAGATTGCTGAGCCACTGGAGATTCACGGAATTGGAATCGCTGCTGAGCAGAAAGCGCGTGTTGCAGAGCTGATGCGAGCGGTCGGCCTTCGTCCCGATCAGGCTTCGCGCTATCCGCATGAGCTTTCAGGCGGGCAGCGCCAGCGTGTCGTCATTGCACGCGCCATCGCATGCAAGCCGCAACTCATTGTTTGCGACGAACCTGTATCGGCGCTGGATGTTTCCATTCAGGCGCAGGTTGTGAATCTTTTGCGCGATTTGCAGGAACGCGAAGGCATCGCCATGGTTTTCATCAGCCATGATCTGAAGGTGGTACGCAATATTTCGGATCGTGTTGCGGTCATGTATCTGGGCCGGATCGTCGAAGAGGCGTCCTCGGACGAGATTTTTGCCAAACCGCTTCACCCCTACACGCAGGCGCTGGTGTCCAGTGTCCCTGTCGCTGGAATTCCTCTCAGTAATCGCATCATCCTGCAGGGAGAGCCGCCGAACCCTGCCGCGCGACCTAATGGCTGTGCGTTTCACCCCCGTTGCCGTTTCGCGGCTCCGCGCTGCAGCAGCGAGACACCTGAACTTCTCGACATGCCAGCGGGACGCAAAGTGGCCTGCCATTTTGCAGGAAGCCTGCAGACGGACAATATTCATGCTTAGATTTTTGATGGTTCGCGGGGTTCGCGCATTTGTGACCATTCTTCTTGTGGTGACATTCGCTTTCGTCGTTTTGCGTATGTCCGGTGATCCGGCCCAGATCATCATGGGACCGGACGCGCCACCGGAAGCGATAGCTGCCTTCCGGAAGAACTGGGGGCTCGATGATCCGCTCTGGCAGCAATATTTGCGCTATTTCGGCGCTATTGTGCGCGGCGATCTTGGGATATCGATGCGCGATGGTCAATCTGCAATCGCACTGGTGACCGAGCGCATTCCCGCGACGCTTCAACTTACGATACCGGCATTGTTGATCAAACTTGGGCTTGGCATTCCGGCCGGAATTTATGCTGCGTTGCATCGCAACAGCTTCATAGACCGGGCTGTCATGGCTACTGCCGTCATCGGCTTCACTTTACCGAGTTTTGTACTTGGCTTGTTGCTCGTGCTGGTGTTCTCGGTTTCGTTGGGCTGGTTGCCCTCGGGCGGGCAGGACAGCTGGATGCATGCCATTCTACCCATAATCACCATGGGGCTCGGCGGCGCGGCCATTCTGGCGCGGTTCTCCCGCAGCGCAATGATCGAGATTCTGGGGCAGCCCTATATTCGCACGGCGAGCGCCAAAGGTGTGTCCTGGCGAAATGTTGTCTGGCGTCATGCACTGCCTAACGCGGCCATTCCGATTGTCACTATCGTCGGATTTATGGTCGGATCGCTGATTGCAGGTGCGGTGGTGGTTGAATCGCTCTTTTCTTGGCCAGGCGTGGGCAGACTGCTCGTGGTTTCGGTAGCCAATCGCGATCTTGCTATCGTGCAATGCATATTGCTTCTCGTGGCCGCGACGATGGTGATCTCCAATTTCATTGTTGATCTTCTCTATGGTTATCTCGATCCGCGTCTGCGTCAGGCGCAGGGCAAGGCGTGAGGCTGAACCGATGACGGATATGACCGCCAATACTGCCACTGTTTCCACGCAACCGAAAAAGAGCCGTAAAAGCATTCCGCTGATGGTTATCATCGGCTTTATCTGGATCGCCGCAATGATCCTGATTGCGCTGACTGCGGACTGGATAAAACCCTACAACATCACAGCCTTTGACCTGAAAAACCGCCTCGCACTGCCGGGGAACGCACAGCATTGGCTGGGTACCGATGAGCTGGGACGTGACGTGCTTTCACGCCTTATCGAATCCATTCGCATTTCGCTGCTCATCGCGTTTGGTGCGACGATCATTTCAGCGGTGTTCGGGACGACACTCGGTTTTCTCGCAGCTTATTTTCGAGGCGCGGTGGAGCAGGTTGTGGTCATGCTGGCTGATTTTCAGGCGGCGTTGCCATTCCTGATTTTGTCTCTTGCCGTGCTGGCATTTTTCGGAAGCTCGCTTCTTTTGCTGACCTGCCTGATGGGCTTCTACGGCTGGGAACGTTATGCCCGTATCGCGCGTGGGCTGGCTGTCTCAGCGAATGCACAGGGTTATGCAGCAGCGGTTACCCAGCTCGGCGCTACGCCGTCGCGAGTGTATCTCAAACACATCCTCCCGAACATTGCTTCAACGCTAATCGTCTCGATGACGCTGACATTCCCGGAGATTATTCTCCTTGAAAGCAGCCTCTCGTTTCTGGGCCTCGGTGTGCAGCCGCCGATGACCAGCCTTGGTAATATGGTTGGTTATGGTCGCGAATATCTCACTCGCGCACCGTGGATCATGCTCGCGCCGTCATTTGTGATCATGTTCACGACGCTGTCGATCAGCTTTGTGGGTGATTGGCTACGCGACAAGCTGGACCCGACCACGAGATAAGACCGGTCACCTTCCAACACTTGGACCTTGCGATTCTGAAAGCGAGTTGTTTAGTGTGAGGCGACAGAATTTTTATAGGAACTGACGTCTTATGTTGAAGAATATCAATCCATTGCTGACCGGCTCGCTGCTCGAGGTTCTTGCCGATATGGGGCACGGAGACGATCTCGTGATTGTTGATGCCAATTATCCGGCGCAGTCCTCTGGTGTCCACGTGCTGGACTTTCCGGGGATCACTGCAACGGATATGGCCGAGGCTGTGTTGTCGCTGTTGCCTTTGGACGATTTTGTCGACAAGCCAGCCGCCGTCATGCAGGCGCCCAATGAAACGCCGGCGATTTTCAAGGAATTTGAATCGGTCATAGAAAAGGCTGAAGGGCGAAAGATTTCCGTCGATCCAGTTGAAAGATTTGCTTTTTATCACCGCGCTCGCGATGCGTTCGCGATCATTCGGACCGGTGAGAAGCGGCTTTATGGCAATATCATTTTCAAGAAGGGTGTCATCCGCTCTTGAACGGTTAAATTGACATCGGTGTATGAAAAACCCGGGCATTGAGCCCGGGTTTTTTTTATTTCAGCTTTATTCCTGTGGCTTCTCTGCCTGATCCTTCATCGAGCCTTTGTGCTCACCACCTTTGTGGTTGCCCATATGATGTGGACCTTTGTGGTGAGAGCCTCTGGCTTGGTGATGCATCTTCGCGGCGCGCATTTCGCTACGATCGATTTTGCCATCCTCATTTCGATCCAGTGCAGCGAATTCCTTCTTGCGCTGATTTTCCACTTCCGCAAGCGTAACCTTGCCATCACCATTGACGTCGAGGCGACGCTCCATGCGGTCAGCTGCCCGGCTCACGATGCGCTTGAGTGCCAGTGCTTCGATTTCGGCGCGAGAAAGTACGCCGTCGCCATCGGTATCGGCGGCCTTGAGGTCATCCATGCGTGAGAATTTATCAAGGTCGACAGGGCCACGCTTGCCCTTCATGTCCTTGTTTGGGGCAACGGCCGTCTCTGCTGCCGGTTTATCAGTATTTGCACTGCTATTTTCTTGTGCCAGTGCGGGTACAGCAAGCAAAGATGTTGCAATTACAGCGATAAATGCGGTCTTCGATTTCATGGCAATTTGACTCCATTACTCTTTACAGGGGCGCCGCTAAAAGGCGTGCGAGTAATGTCTGTCTTTTTAGATGAACCGCATATGAATATGCCAATTAATTATCGGTAATGTATTGGGGAGTGTATGAGCAAACCAGAGCTGAAGCATTCTCCAAAGCGAAAAATCATCCGCAGGCACTGAGACACATATTCGTTCGGGCGAGAAGAATTTTTCTGATCCATCAGGATCAGTTATCAGCGGAAGCGTTTGTTTTCAGAAGAGAAAATGGTGGGTGATGTAGGGATCGAACCTACGACCCGCTGATTAAGAGTCAGCTGCTCTACCAACTGAGCTAATCACCCACTCGCTTTGCCGAGGCAGCGGCCCCGGTGAAGTGAGCGGTTCTATAACGGCCTCTTTTCCACCTGTCCAGCCTCCAACTGCAAAATTTCTGAAAAAAATAACAGCTTGCGTAAAAAGCCCGGAAATGCGGGCCTTCCGAAAATCCATATCTGCGCGTTACCGGTGTCTTTTTCAGGGTATGTGCATTCTGGTTGTGTTTTCTGGTCGCTCTTTTGAGAATCAAAAATGAGAGATTCTTGATTTGATTCATTTTTTCACGTTTTCGGCGTTGTAAGCGGAACCCTGCGGCTCCATATTCGCCGATGCTGGACTAATACGTGCGGTGGGGAGGTTTCGTTCAGGGAGTAGAGTCACGCTGCAAATGTCGCAGCCATGTCATCAATTATTGATGCTTGTCTGAGAAACTACGGCATATAAAAGACTTGATCGGTTGGTAGTGGTTCTGAAGTCACGGACACCGGCGCCGCCCCTAAGATTTGTCAGAGCAAGGCGCTTTATGCACCGGGTTGCCCTTGCCGAAGAAAACAGAAACGGCTCATATCGTTTCAAAATCCGGTTCGCGACATTTGAGGACGGAATGGAAAGTATAATAGGCGATCTCGGACAGTTTATTTCCGATCATCGGGCATGGGCTGGGCCTATCGTGGGCGTTATCGCCTTCGGCGAATCTCTCGCCATTATAGGAATGTTCATTCCAGCTACGCCGATCATGATCGCTATTGGCGGCCTCGTGGGTGCCGGAATCATCGAACCCATTCCCGTTATAATCGGTGCGATTATCGGCGCAGTGATTGGCGATATCATCTCCTATTTCCTGGGCTGGTGGCTGGGCCGCAATATTATTCACAAGTGGCCGCTCAACAAGCACCGCAGCGGTGTGGCGCGTGCACGCCTTCTCTTCCGTCGCTATGGTTTTTCTGCAGTGTTCCTTGGTCGTTTCTTCGGCCCCGTGCGCTGTACCGTGCCGATGGTTGCCGGTATGATGTCTATGGATCAGACGCGCTTCCAGACAGCCAATGTCCTCTCCGCGCTTGTATGGGCTCCGCTGATGTTCCTTCCGGGCTGGCTGGCAGGTCGTGGAGCAGGCGTTTTCGCCAGAATGGATGGCGATCACATGTTCTGGTTCGTGATCGGAATCACTATCGTCACCATCATTGCGACGGTTATCGGTGTGCGCTTTTTCAAAGCTCGTCCACGTCGGGAGCGTAAGCGCCGCGTTCAGGTCTCTCCAGCCGAATAATCGACCTCTTGTGCTACAGGCTTCGGTCTGCATAATAACAGACCATATGTTCCATGTGGCAACCGGTGTGGCTGAGGATTCAGGCCTCGCGACACCTCATATAAGGTTCATCGCGCTTTATGCCCGACGACAGTTCTGACGATTCGTCTTCTCGAAGTCCGAATTCCCCGGAGGGGTGTTCGGGCTTCCAGCGCATTGAACAATTCCCGATAGACTGCGCCCGGAAGAGACTGGACTGCACAAATGCAGCCCGGTCACAAAGCTGTTGCGACGAATTTCCCAATTTCCATTTCTGCTGATCTTTAAAGGAGCCGACACATCATGGACTGGTCCATGGACTGGATTGCCGACCCCAATGCCTGGATAGGTTTGGTGACATTGGTGGTGCTCGAGATTGTTCTCGGTATCGACAATCTCGTCTTTATTGCCATTCTGGCCGACAAACTGCCCCCACACCAACGTAATCGCGCGCGACTTATCGGCCTTACTCTGGCTCTTTTGATGCGTCTGGTGTTGCTGGCGTCGATTTCCTGGATCGTCACCCTCCGTGAGCCATTGGTTTCGCTGATGGGAATGTCTTTCTCGGGCCGAGACATCATCATGCTAATTGGTGGTCTGTTTCTCCTTGCCAAGGGCACGATGGAGCTGCATGAGCGGCTGGAGGGTGATCATGGGCCTAAGAGTTCCAAGGTCGTACATGCTGTGTTCTGGCAGGTGATCGTTCAGATTGTCGTGCTTGATGCCGTGTTCTCGCTGGATAGTGTCATCACGGCTGTGGGCATGGTTCAGCATCTGCCGGTCATGATGATTGCTGTCATTATCGCCATCGGCGTGATGATGCTTGCTTCCAAGCCGCTGATGGATTTTGTCAACAAACACCCCACCGTTGTCATCCTGTGTCTTGGCTTCCTGATGATGATCGGTTTCAGTCTGGTCGTGGAGGGTTTCGGCTTCCATATTCCAAAGGGATATCTTTATGCGGCGATCGGCTTCTCGGTGTTGATCGAAGCGGCCAACCAGATGTCGCGACACAATCGCGAAAAGCTGGTCACGACCAACGATCTGCGAGAGCGCACTGCGGGTGCCGTCCTGCGTCTACTCGGTGGCAGTCGCGGCGAAAGCCCGCTTTCCGACACGGTTGACGTGATTGCCCAGCAGACAGCGGCCAGTGATGTCTTCCTGCCGGAAGAAAAGGAAATGATCCGCGGCGTTCTTGATCTGGCTGATCGACCTGTGCGTTCCATCATGTCGCCGCGCAACGAGATCGAGTGGCTTGACCTCGATGAAGACGAAGCAGAACTTGATGCGGCCATTCGGGAGCTGTCACATTCTCGCGTCATCGTCGCGCGCCGTCAGGTGGACGAGTTCATCGGTGTGGCGTTGGTCCGGGACCTTTTGCTCGACATTGGTGACAAGAAGCCTGTCGACTGGGACAAGATCGTAAAGCAGCCGCTTGTCGTGCATGAAAATGCAAACGTGCTGCGCGTTATGGAGCAGTTGCGTAATTCACCTGTCCAGATCGCAGTCGTCGTCGATGAGCATGGCTCTTTCGAAGGTGTCGTGACGCCGACCGACGTTCTGGAAGCCATTGCTGGTGAGTTCCCGGATGAAGACGAAGAGGCGGCTGTCGCGCAGTCGGACGGGCAGGGTGGTTATCTTGTAGACGGCTTTACCGATATTCGCCGGTTAAGCGGCCTTCTGGAACGCGACCTTCTGGATGACGGTGACCGTTATACTACCCTTGCTGGCTATGTTCTCTGGCATCTCGGACACCTGCCTTTGGGTGGAGAAAGCTTCGTTGCCGATGGCCTGGAGTTCAAGATTGAGTCGATGAATGGTCGTCATATCGGCAAGGTACGCATTGTCCCCTCATCCGACTATGAGGTTTAACAGGAATGAATTTGCGGGTTGTTTGGTCTGGCTCGCAAATTATTTCACGCAGTTAACTCCGATAAAATAAGTGGGTTATTGACAAAAGCCGAGAAGCCTTCAAAATTAACCTATCGTTCATTGTTGCGGCGAAAACGCGATGATATTTGAGCGTAAGGCAATGAGGAGGCCAGGCATGAAGCGAACCGTTCAGCTGCTCGCTACGAAAATGAAGAATACGGTTTTGCGTGTTCCGGGCTTTCTGGAGCGGCCTTGGAGTGAGATGAAGTTGAATGCGGAAGAGATTGCAGCCCGCCGCCGTAGTCGGCTGGAGCGTGGCGAGCATAACTTTCTCTGGTGCTGGCAGCATCGCGGTTTCTGGTAAGTCCAGAGTCTAAGAAAGTTATGAAGGCAGGAGACGGAGGTCTCCTGCCTTTTTGCATTTCATTTTATGGTTTCGCTCCTGATGAGAATTATTTTCTCACGCCAGCATGAGGTTTGGGTACGGGTTCCATGAATGGCGATAAAAGTAGTTTATATATTTAAATCAATGATTTAGATTGATTTTGTCTCTTCTCTCGTTAGATTTGTTTTCCGAAAACAATCCAGTTTAGAGCGCTTTTCGCAAACAGCGTGGTGGGGATGGGTCTAATGAGAAAAATTATTCTATATGCGGCGGTAGCCCTCGGTCTCGGCTCTGCACCGGTTCAGGCACAGGAGCCGAAGGAAATACTCAATGTTTCCTATGACATTGCGCGGGAACTCTACGAACAGGTCAATCAAGCCTTCATCGCTGACTGGAAGACCAAGACCGGCGAGGACTTGACCGTCAATCAATCCCATGCTGGCTCCTCCAAGCAGGCGCGTTCTATTCTGGAAGGGCTTGAGGCGGACGTGGTGACCTTCAATCAGGTGACCGACGTTCAGGTCCTCCATGACAAGGGTAATCTGATTCCCGCGGACTGGCAGAAGCGGCTTCCTAACAACTCCTCGCCTTACTATTCGCTCCCTGCATTCCTCGTTCGTGAGGGCAATCCGAAGAACATCAAGAATTGGGACGATCTGGCGCGTGACGATGTGAAGGTGATCTTCCCGAACCCAAAGACCTCAGGCAATGCGCGCTATACTTATCTTGCTGCGACGGCTTACGCGAACGAGGCGTTCAAGGGTGATCAGGCGAAGGTACACGAGTTCATCGGAAAGATTTTCAAGAATGTTCCCGTCTTCGATACAGGCGGACGTGGAGCAACGACGACTTTTGCCGAACGTGGCATTGGCGACGTGCTGGTGACGTTTGAAGCTGAAACACGCGGGACTGAGAAAGTTCTCGGACCGGACAAGTATGATGTTGTTGTCCCAGAAGTCAGTCTGCTGGCGGAGTTTCCCGTTACGGTCGTCGACAAGGTGGTAGACAAGCGTGGATCGCGCAAGACAGCGGAAGCCTATCTGAACTATCTCTATTCACCGGAAGGTCAGGAAATTCTGGCTCAGAACTTCAACCGTGTGCACGACAAGGATGTCATTGCAAAGCACAAGGACATCTATCCTGATGTGCGTCTCGTGACGGTTGAAGATGCTTTCGGTGGCTGGGAGAAGGTGCAGAAGGAACATTTCGCCGAAGGCGGAGTGCTCGATCAGCTCTTCACTGGTAAGTAAACAGAGCCAACTGGCGATCCCTAACGGGATCGCCTTGCTTTTTGGAAAAATCCAGTGGCGCTTCTAAGCATGAAACGTAATTCTGTGCTGCCGGGGTTCGGACTGACCCTCGGCTGCACTTTGCTTTATCTGGCTGTTATCGTGGCCTTGCCACTGCTGGCCATGATTCTGAAAACGGCAAGTCTTGGCTGGAGTGACTTCTGGAGCATTGTGACTTCAGATCGGGCGCTAGCGACCTATAAGATCACCCTGAGCGCAGCCGCAGTGGCCACCGTTTTTAACGGCTTGTTCGGTCTTCTGCTGGCTTGGGTACTGACGCGATATGAATTTCCCGGCAAACGTCTGATCGATGCCGCCGTCGATCTTCCTTTCGCGCTGCCGACTGCCATAGCCGGTCTGGCATTGGTGACGCTATTTGCCCAAAATGGCTGGTTTGGACGGTTCCTTGAACCGATCGGGATAAAGGTTGCTTATGCGCCGCTCGGCATCATGATCGCGATGTTTTTCACCAGCATCCCGTTCGTTATCCGCACGGTTCAGCCGGTGCTTGAAGATATGAGTGCTGATGTGGAAGAAGCTGCCCGCAGCCTTGGGGCCAGCTCCTGGCAGACATTCTCACACATTATCTGGCCGACCATCTTTCCAGCTTTCCTTGCAGGCTCGTCGCTTTCCTTTGCCCGCAGCCTCGGTGAGTTTGGTTCGATTGTCTTTATCTCTGGCAATCTCCCCTTTGAAACCGAAGTGACGTCGTTGCTCGTTTTCATCCGACTCGACGAGTATGACTATCCTGCGGCCGCTGCACTTGCATTCGTGATGCTCGTTACGGCTTTCGTGATGCTTCTTGTGACCAATCTCATTCAAGCAAGGCAGCTTCGTTATGCCGAACGCTAGCGCAAGCCTGCAGGCACGAAATTCCGGACCGGTGCGCAATCTGTTGATCTGGCTGGCGGCTGGCTTGTCGGTGGTCTGCATTGGAGCGCCTCTGGCCATTATCTTCTCCTACGCATTCAGCAAGGGCGTCGATGTCTTCTTCGGTGAAATATTGAAGCCTGATACATTGCATGCGGTCTGGCTGACCATTCTCACAGCAATCGTCGTGGTGCCGATCAATATGGCGTTCGGTGTTTGTGTTGCTTGGCTTGTAACCAAGTTCCGTTTTCCGGGGCGGCGGTTGCTGATCACTTTCGTTGAGATACCGTTTTCAGTCTCGCCCATCGTGGCCGGTGTGACCTATCTCTTCCTGTATGGATCGCAAGGTTTGCTGGGGCCATTGCTGGAAACTTATGACATCAAGGTGATGTTTACGGTTCCGGCGATCTTCCTTGTCAGTCTCTTCGTCACTTCACCTTTCGTGGCGCGTGAACTGATTCCGCTGATGGAAGTGCAGGGGAGCGATGAAGAAGAAGCGGCTCTGACGCTTGGCGCCAATGCCTGGCAAACCTTCTTCTATGTCACCTTGCCCAATATCAAATGGGCTTTGCTCTATGGTGCGGTGCTTTGCAATGCGCGCGTGATGGGAGAGTTTGGGGCAACGTCGGTCGTTTCGGGTGCAATCCGAGGCAAGACCAATACGCTGCCGCTTCAGGTGGAACTACTGTTCAATGACTATAATGTCGCTGGTGCATTCGCTGCGGCTTCGACGCTCGCTTTGATCGCTCTTCTGACGCTCGTCTTGAAGGTTCTGCTTGAACGCAGGCAAGGTGCTTAAATACAAAAGAGCTGGAGCGGTTCCATTTTGACTGGAACCGCTCTCACGGTCACGCTGCTTGGGAAAGCGTGTTGGCTACCGGTTCTCTGTGAAGAGAGGATGCAAGGATAATCCCTTCCGGCCAGCGACTGAAACCACTTGCTACGTTGATATGGCCGGCATGGCCGAGATCGACAAATCCCGATCCCCAAACGTGCGAAAGGGCTTCAGCTTTGGCAAAGCTCATATATTCATCGTTGCGGCTTGCCACGACGATGGAAGGGAAGCCCAGCTCATGGCGCGGCAGCGGGGCAAAGCTCTGGAAACGGCTGTCCTTGCGGGCCATAGTTTCCGCGTCGGCAGGTGCAACGAGAAGGGCGCCCGCCACATGTGCTGCTGACGGTCGGCTGGCCAGATGTGCGACCAGTGCGCAGCCGAGACTATGGGCGACCAGAACGGCGCCCGGATTTTCGGCGAGTTTGGCTTCGAGTGCGTGCATCCAGTCGGATAGCACCGGATAGTGCCAGTCGTCCTGTTCGACGAGCAATGCTGACGGATCGTCATGCAACCATTGGCGCTGCCAGTGGCCTGCTTCCGATCCCTTGTAGCCGGGGATGATCAATGTCGCAGGCATGCGTTTTTCCTCTTGGATAAAGCCTTGGGAGGGCGTTTAATTTCGCAATTCGTTCCGTTTGCGAAACTGGTTCCAAGATAGGCGGCCATGGCCGCCATTTTAAGGAAAACAAATTCAAATTATGGCGGGTTTTGTAAAAAATATGCTCCGTCGTTATCTGCTTCTATTTTCTCTGTTTATCGTTCCAGCGCAGGAGAAACTGGGATTTCTCGAAGACCAGCACGACCACAAGCGACATCGCGAACGGGATAAGCAGGTAGAGCAGACGGAAGACGATCAGCGCAGCCAGAACATCAGCCTGATTCATATCCGGCAAGCCAGTCAGGAAAACGAGTTCCAGAACACCAAGGCCGCCCGGTGCGTGCGATATCAGGGCTGCAGAGAATGAGACCAGGAAGATGCCAAGAACAATGAGGAAACCGGGATTGCCGGCCTCTGGCAAGGCAAAATAAATGATACCCGCGGCACCGATCAGCTCCAGCGGTGCGACGATGAGCTGCTGCACCACAACCGACAGCCGCGGATATTCCAGACGGAAACTGCCGATCTGAAGCGGGCGCAGGCGCAGCCAGCTACCGAAGACATAAAGCAGTACGAATGCCAGCATCAAAAGCGCAATGACGATGGAGACGGTTGGTGTCAGTTCCTCGTTGAAGCGCATGAGAATATGCGGCTCCAGCAGGAGAACGACGCTGGAAGTAATGACAACACCAAGAATGAATGTGAATGAACAGAAAGCGATGAGGACGGCGATTTCGCTGCCGGGCATGCCTTGAGAAGAATATGCCCTGTAACGCACGACCGCACCGGAGACGACTGAAGCGCCAATATTGTGCGACAGCGCGTAGGTGGTGAAGGAGCAAAGCGCGATAAACAGCCAGGAAATCTTGCGTCTGAGGTGCAGCAGCGCGATGCGATCATAACCAGCAAGCGAACTGTAGGCCAGAAGTGCTGAAGCCGCCGCGAGTGCCCAATGATGGGCGCGGATGGCGTAAAGACTGTCCAGAACATCATCGAGCGAAATGCTGCGAAGTTCGCGATAGAGAAGCCAAGCCGAAATACCGACTGCGCAAATACCCACGACCGGCCAGATGTAATCCTTTGCTTTCATCAACCGGTCACCATGCCTTCATGCTTCATATCATCCCCTTTTTTGCCCATGATATCGGTCGACCCATCTCCCGATACTATCCCTAATGCGTCGGCCTGAAATTCGTTTTCCTCTGAAACGGTTTCGGTATTTTTCCTCTTGATCTCAGTTCCGATTGCCTTTGCCATGGCTGCTGCGATTTCTTCTTCTCCCAGAATGACGAAATCTGCGCCAAGATCATGCAAATATTGTGCTTCTGCCTTTGAACAGGCCCGCACGACGATGCTGATTTCCGGATTGGAGGCTCTGGCCAATGCCGTCACCCGCCCAGCCTCGAAAGCGTTGGGTATTGCAATAACCAGGTTTCGAGCCGTTACCGGACTGGCCGCCTTCAGTATATCTGAATCCGAGGCGTTCCCTGTAATAACCTGGATGCCTTTATCCTTGAGCGAGGCGCTGACTTTCGACGAATCCTCAATGACGAGAAAAGGCGTCTCTGCCTGCAATCCTGCTGCGATCCTTTCGCCGATCTGGCCGTAACCAACGATAATCGTGTGTGCGGTCAGTAAAGTCTGCGGCAATGGCTCGGGCTCGGAAATACTGAGTTCGGCACTGGTGTTATCACCGGCTGACGTTTCGCCTTTGCTTCGCTTTTCGATCCATGGTCGCATCCGTTCCGCGACAATGAACATGACCGGATTGAGGAAAATCGAGAGGATTGCGCCTGCGAGAATGAGGTCGCGTCCGGCTGGCGGGAGGAGATTTAGGCTGACGCCCAATCCCGCAAGAATGAAGGAGAACTCACCAATCTGCGCAAGGCTCGCCGAAATGGTGAGCGCTGTGCTGACAGGGCGACGGAAGGCGCGCACGATGAAGAATGCTGCGACCGATTTACCGATCAGAATGATGGCGAGCGTTCCGAGCAGGGGCAGCGGATCTCGAAGTAGACTCATCGGGTCGAACAACATGCCGACAGAGATGAAGAACAGCACTGCGAAAGCGTCGCGCAAGGGGAGGGACTCCTCCGCGGCTCGATGGCTGAGTTCGGATTCGCTCATCACCATGCCGGCGAAGAATGCGCCCAATGCGAAGGAAACGCCAAACAGATGGGCTGCGCCGAAAGCGACGCCCAGCGCAATCGCGAGCACACCAAGACGAAACAGTTCGCGAGAGCCGGTCTGAGCCACGACGTTCAGAAGCCACGGTATGACCTTACGCCCGACTATGAGCATCAGGGCGACAAACAGAACAACCTTGGCAATGGTGAGAAGGATGATGCCGCCAATGCCGAGGCCAAGCCATGAAACGATAGGATCACTCGCTGCTGAGCCTTCTGCACGGCCGGTTACACTGGCGACTGCTGGAAGCAACACCAGTGCCATGACCATGGCAAGGTCTTCGACGATCAGCCAGCCTACTGCGATGCGTCCACGTTCGGTGTCGATCAGGCGGCGCTCTTGCATGGCGCGCAACAGGACGACGGTACTGGCGGTCGAAAGTGCGAGGCCAAAAACCAGACCTGCCTGTACATCCCATCCAAGGGCGAGCCCAAGGCCCGTGCCGAGGGCTGCGGCTGCTGCAATCTGCGCGAGCGCGCCGGGTACTGCTATGGCTTTGACGGAAAGAAGATCTTTGAGGGAAAAGTGCAGGCCGACGCCGAACATCAGCAGGATGACGCCAATTTCGGCTAGCTGCAGAATCAGATCCTGATCAGCGACGAATCCGGGCGTGTGCGGGCCAGCAATGACACCAGCCAGAAGATAGCCGACGAGGGGGGAGATTTTCAGGCGGGTGGCTATCGCACCGAAGATGAAGGCCAGGCATAACCCGATGACGATTGTCGCTATCAAAGGCGTGTCATGGGGCATCAGGTGCCTTCCCCCTCTGGCTTTTCAATTATGTAAGTGGGAGCCGGGCAAAGCTTGAGCCTTGCCCGGCAAGCGGGTTATTTCTGCGCTGCGGCGCTGTCTTCAATTGCCTGATGGGCTTCCTTGCGGTGCTGCCACCAGTTGCCGAGCAGAAGCAGGATCGGAGCGGCGATGAAGATCGACGACGATGTAGCGATAAAGATACCGAACAGCATCGGCACGGCAAAATTATGAACCGCGCTACCGCCCCAGATTGCCATCGGGAGCATACACAGGAACGTCGTCATCGATGTGTAAACACAGCGGACGAGCACCTGATTGATACTCATATCGACAATCTCGCGTAGCGGCTTTGATTTATAAAGACGCATGTTTTCACGCATGCGGTCATAAACCACGACCTTATCGTTTACCGAGTAACCGATAGCGGTCAGAAGCGCTGCGATAGCTGTCAGGTTAAAATCGAGCTGGAACAGCGCGAAGAAGCCGACCATCTTCGTGGTGTCGAGGATAAGCGTGATGATTGCGCCCATCGCAAAGAACCACTCGAAGCGCCACCAGAGATAGATGAGCATGCCGAGTGCCGACAGGATGACGGCGATGAAGCCTGAACGGGCCAGTTCACCGGAGACTTTCGGGCCGACGACTTCTGTCCGCTCGATTTTCACACCTGGATCAAGTTCGGTCACGGCTTCGCGCATCTTGTTGACGGCAACGGTCTGCGCTTCCTCGCCACCTTCCTGACGCTGGACGCGGATCAGGACATCATTTGGGCTACCGGCTGACTGAAGCGCTACTTCGCCAAGACCCAGTGCGCCTAGCTTGGCGCGAAGTTGCGCCAGATCGGCTGGCTGTGACGTGACGATTTCCGCCTGAATGCCGCCCTTGAAGTCAATGCCGTAATTCAATCCCGGTTTGAAGAACAGACCAATGGACAGAATAGACAGCACAATCGAGACGCCAATGCCGATGAAGCGTGCATTCATGAAGCTGATATTCGTCTTCTCAGGAACGAATTTCAGGAACGGCTCGATGACGAGCACTTTCAGCTTACGCTTGCGAACGTACCACGCCATGACCATGCGTACCAACGTCACATCAGTGAACATGGAGATCGCGATACCGAGCATCATGGTAATCGCAAAGCCGCGAACCGGGCCTGTGCCGAAGGTGAACAACAGCAAGGTCGAGATCAGGGACGTGACGTTAGCATCCACAATGGTAGAGAAGGCGCTATGGAAGCCCTTGTCCAGCGCGGCCATGGCCCCGAGGCCGCGTCGCGTTTCTTCGCGGATACGTTCATTAATGAGAATATTGGCGTCAACCGCGATACCAATACCGAGAATAATACCGGCGATACCGGGCAATGTCAGCGTTGCGCCAATGAGGCTCAAGGCAGAGAAGGTAAGCAAGGTGTGGAGCAACAGCGCCACGTTGGCAATCGTGCCCCAGACGCCATAAAGGAGCTGGATGAAGACCGCGACGAGTACGAAGCCCACGATACCTGTAATCAGACCCATCTTGATGGCATCGCCGCCAAGATCAGGACCAACAGTACGTTCTTCGATAACGGTCAGCGGAGCGGGCAGGGCGCCAGCGCGCAGGAGTGCCGAAAGAACAACTGTGTCCTGAACCGTAAAGCTGCCGGAAATCTGGCCCGAGCCGCCGGTGATCGGTTCACGGATGACCGGGGCGCTTAGCACCTTGCCATCGAGCACGATTGCGAACGGACGATTGACGTTTTTCGTCGTAATGTCCGCGAACTGGCGTGCACCGAGGCTATCGAAACGGAAAGACACGATCGGCTCGTTGGTGCGCTGGTCGAAACCTGCACGCGCGTCGGTGAGACGCTCGCCGGAAAGGGCGATCTGATCCTCGATCGGGTACTTGATGTTCGGATCCTTGGAATCCGGCATGATGGTCACGCCCGGAGGCGGCGCATCGTTCGGATTGGCATCGGCGACCATATGGAAGCTCATTTTCGCCGTGCTTCCGAGAAGCTGGCGAAGCTGCGCCGGGTCTTGAAGACCGGGAAGCTGAACGACGATACGGTCCGAGCCTACGCGCTGGATGGACGGTTCTGCAACGCCGACCTGGTCGACGCGCTGACGGATGATTTCAAGGCTCTGCTGAAGAGCGGCATCAAGACGATAGTTGAAACCTGCTTCGGTGAGGGTCAGGCGTACCTGATTGTCGTTCGAGGCAACATCTATGTCGTTGATCGCCGTGCCGAAACCGCTGGTATTGACCTGCGAAATCAAGGTGCGAAGTGCAGTTTCCGCCTTGGAACGCTGGTCCGCATCAGGGATGGTCACGACGACCGCATCTCCGACAGCACGGATCGACTGCGGCTGGATGCGTTCGGCACGCAGCTTGCTGCGGGCATCGTCAAGCAGAGAGCGCAAACGGTCTTTCTTCAGGCTCGCTGCATCGACTTCGAGCACGAGATACGAGCCGCCGCGCAAGTCGAGGCCGAGCGTGACCTGACGCTTCGGGAACCAGGACGGCATCGCCTCAAGTTGCTTTTGGGTGAAAAAGTTGGGCAAGGCAATGATAACGCCGATCGCAACGATCAGGCTATAAAGCACAACCACCCATTTGGAAGTACGCATGGATTAAGGTTCCGGTTGGTACGCCCCAATTGCCACTCATCAAGCAGCGGTGCGGGCATCGTTTGTAATGGTGTCAGGATTGGTTAAAGCCAATCTTCGAGGATGGCATATTATGCGCTTTTAGGAGGCGCACGGGCAGAGCCAAAATGTCTCTGCAAAACTGCGAGGCGCTGGAAATTCAGCGCCGCTTTGGCTGCTGCCGACTTTGGAAGAGCAAAAGCCACTGCCGCCACGGGCAGCGCTGCTCCGGTGCCATCAAGGTAAACAGCTTTGATCTTGGCTGCGATCGCTTCGATCAAGATCGCCCGCATGGGCTGCGGCGAGGGGGTGGATTGCTGGCGAACAGGGGTTGTCGGAGTGCCTTCGACCTGTCTTGCGACGATGCCGCCGGAGTGACCACGGGCAACATCTTCGTCCGGCGTTGAAAAATCCACGGCAAACAGAAAAGCCGTAAACGACAGAACGCACGTAACGAACAGCATGAAACCATGCCGCTTGTGCTGTTCCGTGTTTTTCATGCCCTTCATCAAATCGCCAAGACTTTCTTTAGAGTCTATCCGTGGAGTTGAGCCAGCTTTTCACACTCATTGCGAATCCTCATTAATCATTTGTGTTCGCACGAACAAGGAAATACTGGCATCAAGGCTCGTCTTATACGTTATGGGTCCGCTTCCTGCGCACCGTGAAATCTTGTAGACGGCCTACGCCTTGCATCCGTTTTAGGGCGCTTTATGTTGAAACCATGTCTTGTTTAACGGCAGAATTGAATTGGCATATTCATCGACGTTTCGTGTTCTTGCATTTTCTCTTCTGATCGGCGTTCTGTCGCCGGGTGGCATTGCGCCTGCCTTTGCGCAGGATAACAAGCCCTCGACTCCGCCGGCGGCACAAACTGCGCCCGCTGCCGCTCCGCAAAACGACTCAGCCCAGCAAGCGCCCGCTGCCACCGATCAGCAACAGGCACCAGCGCCTGTTTCCAGCGTTGTTCAGCAACAAAAGCCTGTCATCAACGATCTGAAGCAACAGACGAAACGGATCAGTGATCAGCTTCCCAAGGCCACTTCGAACGATGAAACGCTGGCCAATCTCAAGCTCCAGCTGGACTCTCTTTCGAAGAAGCTTCTGGATGCTGGCGTTTCATTCCGTCCGCGTCTGACCGAAATAAATACGCGGCTGGAACAGCTTGGCCCCGCACCCTCTGGCGATCAGCCGCCAGAACCGACAATCGTCAGTGAAGAACGCGCGCGACTGACCGCCGAAAAGGCCGAGATCAATGCCATTGTCGGTGAGACGGAGGACACATCGCTTTCCGTCAATCAGATGTCCGCAAAGATCGGCGACATGCGCCGAGACCTTTTTGCACGCACACTTTCACAACGCGTGAATCTCGATACGACGCTGGGTACAGAGGTTGCTTCGGCTGCCAGTAACCAGATGGTTTCACTCTGGCGCATCGTTCAGTCGTGGTGGCGTTTTGTAAGTACGTTCAAGCTCAAGTCATTTCTCGCTGCCGCGTTTTTTGCGTTTGCGGCGGCGCTGGTCATCCAGCTGGGTGCAAGGCGCGTCCTCGGAACGCTCTATCAACGCGATCCAACGATCGAATCGCCCTCCTATCTAAGTCGCCTCTCAGTGGCTTTCTGGTCTACGGTTATACCGTCCGCAGCCGTGGGCGTTTTTCTGGCGACGACTTACTTTTTAATGAACTATTTCAACGTTTTGAGAACAGATATTGCCGCTCTGATTCAGTCGCTTTTTCTCGTTCTTGGGCTCGTTTTCTTCATTCATAGGCTGGCGTCTGCCTGTATCAGCTCGGATATGCCGCAGTGGCGACTGGTTCCGGTCGCACCACGTCCAGGACGCGTGTTGGGGTTGCTGATAACTGCCACGGCGCTGACAAGCGGGCTCGATTCTTTCTTCGGAAAGGTCAACCAGATTTTGTCATCGCCTCTGTCGCTGACGATGGCGAAAAGCCTGCTTGCCACGGTGATGGTCGGCGTTCTGATTCTGGCGATTGCGTTTCTGAAACCGGTTGAGCGCGAAAAGGATGGCGCTGTCCGTTCATGGCCGCGCGCATTCAGAACATTCCTGATCATATTGGGGCTTTTACCCATTCTGACCGCGCTGTTTGGCTATATCGGCATGGCGCGCTTCATATCGCAGCAGATCGTGGTGACGGGCGCATTTCTGGTTACGATGTATATGGGCTTCTTGACTGGGCGTGCAATTTCCGAAGAGCAGGCTTTCGCATCCAGCCAGATTGGCAAGGCAATGCGAGAGCGTTTTCATTTCGACGACGCAACCCTTGATCAGCTTGGCCTTGTGGCGGGCATATTGATCAATCTCGTCGTTGCCTTGATCGGCATTCCGCTTGTTTTGATGCAGCTCGGCTTCCAGTGGGCCGAACTTAAAAGCACCTTCTATCAGTTGATGACCGGCTTCCAGATCGGCAATATTTCGATCTCGCTCATGGGACTATTGACCGGCGTGCTGCTGTTCGTGATCGGCTATCTTCTGACGCGCTGGTTCCAGAACTGGCTCGACAACAGCGTTATGGCGCGCGGGCGGGTCGATTCTGGTGTACGCAATTCAATCCGCACAGTCATAGGCTATGTTGGCCTTTGTCTTGCCGCTCTGGTTGGTGTATCGGCAGCCGGGTTCAATATGTCGAACCTGGCCCTTATCGCCGGTGGTTTGTCTCTCGGCATCGGTTTTGGTCTCCAGAATATCGTCCAGAATTTTGTTTCTGGTCTCATTCTGCTCGCCGAACGTCCGTTCAAGGTCGGCGACTGGGTAGAAGCCGGCACGGTCAGCGGTATCGTCAAGAAGATCAGCGTGCGCGCAACGGAAGTGGAAACTTTCCAGAAGCAATCGATCATCGTGCCGAATTCGACGCTTATCAACGGTAACGTCGGCAACTGGACCCATCGCAACAAGCTCGGGCGCATCGATATCAATGTACAAGCCTCTTATACGGAGGAGCCACGCCGGGTCCACGCGCTGCTTCTCGAAATTGTTCGCGGTCATCCGTCGATCTTGAAGAATCCTGAGCCGTTCGTTTCGTTTCAGAACATGAACGATTCACTGATGATTTTTGATATCTACGCCTATGTGGCCGATATTACAGCGACGGGTGGTATCAAGAACGAGTTGCGATTCCAGATTGTAGAGCGCTTCCATGAGGAAGGATTACACCTGTCGTCTACCAGGACTGATCTCGTTCTCAGTGTGCCTGAAATCGAAAAACTCTCCGATTTGATGCAGAAGGAGAAAGAGCCCTCATCATCAGCCAAGAAGAAAAAGGCCCTGGCAGAGAAGCCGGAAGTCGACGAGGATGCCGACGACCGGGCTTGATGAACGTTTCGTTCAGTTGCAGTTCAGTTTTGTCCGCTTATAAAGGGGATGACAGAGGGCAATAGGGCTCTTGCGACATTGGACATATCGCGGCGGGAGCGATGGAAAGGTCGGGACGGTATGAACAGAAATCAGGCCAACAGCTTGGGGAAGCTCGTTCTTGGTGCAGCAATCGGTTTTGCGGTTTCGGCTGGCAGCGCCTACGCCGCGCAGATTTCCAATAATGATAGCGGCCCTCAGACGATTGTCGTTACGGAAGGCGCTTCCAAGCGCGAAATGATTGTCGCGCCCGGTGAAACTGTTGAATTCTGCGCCTCGGGCTGCTTCGTAACGTTTCCGAACGGGGACCGCGAAGCGTTGACCGGCGATGAAACGATCACGATCAGTGGTGGCAAAGCCACGTTGAAATAGTTTTCCCATTGCGAAATGTGAAAAGCCGAGGTGTTGCCTCGGCTTTTTTGTATGGAAAGTGTCTCGGTCAGCTGCGAGGCTTGAGGTTTTCCGGATCGTAGAGAGGCTTGTAACCTATCGAGAGCACTTCAACCGGATAAGTCTCACCGAAATATTCCACATTCAGCTTGCGACCTTCCTGACAATAGGCCCATGGCAGGTACGCGAGCGCGATGTTCTTGCCAATCGTCGGGCCATAGGCGACTGAGGTCGTGAAAGACCGGCGGCCAAGTTCGTCAATGAGTGTTTCTCCGGTATCCAAATCCTGTACTGGCATGATGCCGACAGGATACCTGGCCACACCTTTCGAATCGACATTGTCGGTTATGACCAGCGTGCAGAGCATGGCAGGCTGATGCTCGCGGGCGCGATATTCCACATGCTTTGCCTTGCCGCGGAAATCCGCCTCCTTGACCTTCGGGCGAGCAAGATCGGCTTCGAGAAGGTTATACTCGGTCAGCAGATCGGCATTCTGCAGGCGTAAGCTCTTTTCCATGCGACGCGTGTTGGCATAGGTCTCGACGCCTACCGCAATTACGCCGGTGGAGCGAAGCGCATCCCAGACGGCAAGGCCGTCTTCGTAACGCATATGCAATTCCCAACCCTGTTCACCGACATAGGAAATGCGGAACGCGGTAACATCCTTGCCCGCAATCCGGATTGGCTTGATGGCAGCGAAGGGGAAGTTTTCCGCATCAAGACCTTCAGGTCTCTCAACGACCTTCTTCAGGTTCTCGCGCGCATTCGGACCCCAGATGCCGATGGTGACGTATTTTTCCGTCACATCGGTGATCGTAACGTCAAAGCCCTTATCTTCGGCCACGCGGCGCATATAGTGGAAGTCGCGAGGCCCGGCATCGGCGCCATTGATCATACGGATGCGGTCTGTCATGCGGATTGCCGTGAAGTCGGCCCGCACCATGCCTTCGTCGTCGAGGAAGTGGGTATAGATGCCCTTGCCGATATTGGCGTCGCCGCCGATTTTAGCTGCACAGAGCCACTCCATCAGCTCGACATGGTCGGGGCCTTCAATGTCGTACATGGCGAAGTGCGAGAGATTGATGATACCGCAATTTTCGGTCAGTTCGAGGTGTTCGGCATTGGAGACGCGCCAGAAGTGGCGGTTATCCCATTCGTTTTCGCGCACCGGTACGCGATCACCATATTTTTCGAGAAGGTGTTCATTGGCGGCATAGCCGTGCGCGCGTTCCCAGCCGCCAAGCTCCATGAAATGGCCACCGAGTTCGACTTCGCGTTCATAGAATGGTGAGCGGCGGATATTGCGGCCCTTGGAGAAGGGTTCACGCGGATGAACCGCCGGATTGTACACCTTCATCGCCGTTTCCGTGCAGCGATCCCAGATGAACTGCTCGGTCATCTGATGCGGGTAGAAACGGGAATAGTCGACGGCGTGATGATCAATGGACGTGCGACCGTCGGTCATCCAGTCGGCAATGAGCTTACCCATGCCGGGACCGTCCTTGACCCAGATGGCGACTGCATACCATAGGCCGCGCACCTTCTGGCTTTCGCCCATGGATGGGCCGCCGTCGGTCGTGACCTGCAGGAAGCCGTTGAAGGAGTGGCTTTCATTGTAGCCAAGCTCGCCCAGAATGGGCGTCAGCTCGATGGCGCGCTCAAGCGGTTCGAGAATCTGGTCCATCTCAAGATCGCGCTGTGATGGCGAGAGACGTGCTTCATGCTTTTCCAGAAGGTCACGCGGATGGCACAAGCGCGGGTTCTTTTCTTCGTAATAACCCCATTCGATCTGGCCGCCTTCGGCAGTTTTCGGATCGCCGGTGTCGCGCATATAGGCGGAGTTACCCTGATCGCGCATGAGCGGCCAGCCGATTTCCTTACCGGTGCCTTCAAACTCGTTATAGGGACCGAAGAATGTTAGCGGATGGTCAATTGGCATGACTGGCAGGTCTTCACCAACCATTTCGGCAATCAGACGTCCCCAAAGGCCAGCGCAGATGATGACATAGTCAGCTTCGATGGTGCCGCGATGCGTGACGACACCCTTGATGCGTCCGTTTTCGACGATTAGCGACTGGGCCGGTGTGTTGGCGAAGCTTTGTAGCTTGCCTGCAGCTTCAGCCTGATCAATCAGCTTGCCGGCGACGGTCTGCGAGCGCGGAATGACCAGACCGGCATCGGGGTCCCACAGGCCGCCTTGAACCAGGCTTTCCTCGATGAGCGGGAATTTTTCCTTGATCTCTGACGGTTCCATCAGGCGAGCACGAGTGCCGAAAGCTTTACCCGATGCGACCTTGCGCTTGATTTCGTCCATGCGGGCATCGTCACCGACGCGCGCTACCTCGATGCCACCGACGCGGGCGTAATGCCCCATCTTTTCATAGAAATCGATGGAGTAGAGCGTTGTCCAGCACGACAGGAAGTCATGGCTGGTCGCATAGCAGAAGTCCGATGCATGGGCAGTAGAGCCGATGTCGGTCGGGATACCCGATTTGTCGATGCCGACGATATCGTCCCAGCCGCGCTCGATCAGATGGTGTGCCACCGAGGCGCCGACGATACCGCCAAGCCCGACGATCACAACTTTTGCCTTCTTAGGAAACTCTGCCATTTTATGCGTCCCTAGAGCATTTCCAGCAAAAGTGCGTAGCGGTTTTGCGTCGGATAATGCGTGAAAAAGATGGATAGAGCGGTTCCAACGACTCCGTATTACCTGAAACCGCTCTCGTTGGTATTTGACAAAACCATAGTCGTTGCCCGGTCGCGACATTTGCCTTTATACGACATATTCGCAGCGTCAGACGACTGCATGTCAGCTTCTGGAAATCCCGGAAGGTTGAGCATCGGCTGTCCTGTTCGCGACATATCCAACAATCCTGCATCCACAGATGGTCGGTCTGTAGAACTGATTCCGGAAAAGCCTGTATGGTTTTGATTTTATTCTGAAAGCTGACAGTAGTGGAGCTGCTCCATTCAAGATGCAGCTCTATCTTTCTTTAGTGTCGTGCTTAAGCGGCGATGAGCATTTTGCGCTCGGCCCGTTCCTGTTGCGGCGAGCGTCCGTATAATTCCCGATAGCATTTGGAAAAATGCGACGCCGAAACAAAGCCACAGGCGACGGCGACCTCGACCACAGGCATGGATGACTGCAACAATAGATGCCGTGCGCGATCGAGTCGAATTTCCAGATAATAACGTGCCGGAGACCGGCCCATCTCCTGTCGGAAAAGACGCTCCACCTGACGCCGCGAAAGACCAATCGTATGGGCTACATTGATCAGTGCCTGCGGCTCTGAAAGATTGGCTTCCATCATCTCGATGATGGTGAGCACCTTGGAGTTCTGAATGCCGAGACGGGCCCGCAGCGGCAGGCGCTGGCGATCCTGTGGGCTGCGGACACGGTCGGTCAGTGCCTGTTCACAGATCTTGTTGACCAGATTGGCGTCGAAATCATCTCCAATCAGCTTCAGCATCATATCGAGAGAGGCGGTTCCGCCCGCGCAGGTGTAAAGGTTGCCATCGACCTCAAAGAGATCGGCATAGACCTCGGCCTTGGGAAAGGCTTCCGAGAAACCAGGGAGATTTTCCCAGTGAATGGCACAGCGTTTGCCAGATAGAAGCCCGGCCGCGGCCAGTATATGGGCGCCGGTACAAAGTCCACCGACTGCCACGCCGCGATTATATTCCTCACGCAGCCACGCAAAGACCGACTTGTTTCTGAATTCTTCCACGTAGACGCCGGAACAGACGAATACCATCGAGGGGCGCTGCTCGCGCTGCAGGATACGTCGCTCGTCTTCCAACGATGCATTGACGGCGCATTCCACACCGTTGGATGCGGTCACCGGTTTTCCATCAACCGATGTCAGTCGCCATCTATAGGCGTCATAACCCAGCATCCGATTTGCAATGCGCAATGGCTCAATGGCCGTTGCGAATGCAATCATCGAAAAGTTTGGAACCAGGAAAAAGACAATAGACCGCTTAACCGATGAAGCTTGGATCATGCCCGATCGTTCCCATTTTCGAAAGGCTCTGGCTGCGGTTCCCGACGCAGTTGAAGCCTTGTGTCTCCGTCACGACTCCGGGTCTTTTGGGCCCGGTTTTCTCCGGTCGCTTTCAGACCGGCAATCTTGCTGCGTTGGCCCGGATTCGCAGGGGGAGGGCGATGGCGCAAACAAGATAGTGTTCTATTGAGACACAGAACGGGTAGGTTGCAAAGTGCGGCTAAATGCCTGCCGCGAAAAGGTATTTTAATGTCGGGAAATTGAGGGCGGATCGCATGACCGCCCTCAATTGGCTTTACTGCCCACGCTTGAACTCTGCTGTGTTTTTGGCGATGCCCGGCAGACGATCATCAACGTTTGGCCAGCCGATATCGTGCAATATGTGTTCAGGTAGCGATTCCAGCACACGACGGCTGCGTTTCACCCGACGTTCGTACGACCAGGCTTCGATCTGTTTTTGCACTTCGGAGTAAAATGCCAGAAACCATGACTGTGCGTTCGCAACGGATGACGTTGATGTAAAGCGCACGACTGATGCCCGGCCGTTGGGAGCGGATTGGCATTGAACGGTCATTTTCTATCTCCTCATTCAGGAAGTTCGGTTGATACGCTCGCTGCAGCTCTGCTTGTTCGTGTCCTCAATGTGCATTCTGCTTGACGTTCAATCAAACGAAATATAGAAAGGCTTAAGATCAGAAAATTTGAACAAAGAGTGGAAAACGGAGTCCGTCATGACAGCGCCCGTTCAACATCCCCTTCCGATGCTCGATATCGATGTGCTGCGCACATTTGTGGCAATTGCCGATACGGGAAGTTTCTCCTCTGCTGCGAACGCGGTGTTCCGCACGCCCTCTGCCGTTTCGATGCAGATCAAGAAGTTAGAGGAGCAGATTGGTGTTGCAGTTTTCGATCGGGACGCACGCTCGGTTACGCTCACCAGCGATGGCGAGATTCTGCTCGGATATGCGCGTCGTCTTCTGGCTCTCAATCGAGAGGCAGTCTCGAAATTTGTTGCGCCCACAGTGACCGGAGTGGTTCGGCTTGGGTCGCCGGATGATATCGGCGAATGCGTATTGCCGCTTGTCTTGAAGCGTTTTGCCGAAAGCCATCCGGGCGTAACAGTGGATGTCGTGATCGACCAGAGTAGCAATCTGCGCAAGCGGCTCGATGAGCGACGGCTCGATGTTACGCTGATCAACATGTCTCATACGATACTAAACAAAGGCGATGTGGAAGTTCTGCTGGATGAGGAACTCGTCTGGGCGGGTGCCAAGTGTGGTACGGCTTATCGTCGGGAGCCTCTGCCTCTTTCGATTTGGGAAGAAGGATGTGCCTGGCGCGGCAATGCGCTTGAAGCGCTTGAGACTAGCGGCCGTCCTTACCGCATTGCCTATATGAGCTCACATTCGACAGGACAGCGGGCTGCGATCATGGCTGATCTTGCCATTGCGCCATTTGGTAAAACGCTATTGAGCGATGGAATTGTCGCTCTGGGGCCGGAACATGGTTTGCCCGCTCTGGGACGTTATCAGCTGGGTATAATTGTGAAGCCGGAAGCCGGGCCGCACATTCAGGTCGTTGCTGACCATCTGCGGAATGTTTTCGAAGGTTATCGCCGTTCCGGCCGGTTTGAGACTTTTCGTTCCAGCTGATGACAGATCACAGTTTATTGGGACGGGAACTAATGCATTCTCTTGCCAGCGAAAAACGCTGCGCTAGATTTCTTTTGTGACAGCCGAGTGAATCGGCTTCACCGCCAGATGCCGGGCAGGGGCTTCGTATGTGGCGGGAGGCATAACTGGTTTGAATAGACTTGGAACTCTATGCACCTAACCCTGAAGGGGGAGGATTGCACATCCCATTGGAGAGACTGTCATGAAGCTGACCCGACTTGTCCCAGTTGCTATCGTTCTCTGCGCATTCACGCTTGCGTCCTGTGCAAATACTGTACGCGGCGTTGGCCGCGACGTAAAAGGCACCGCTAATGCGGTTCAGGAAACAGTAGAATAAGAGAATAAATGGCCCGGGTTTCCCGGGCCTTTCCTTTATGGAACCAGAAAATAGCTGACGGTTATGTGCTTGTCTGGTCGGGTTTTATATTCAATCTCGGTGGTAGCGATACCGTCATGAGGTATTGTGATGTTCGCATTTTGCAACAAGGTAGCAATGCGTTCATTGGGTTCAGCGCCACCGAACCACATAACGAGTACGGGTGATGTCAGGTGAGCTCTGGCATCTGGCGTTTCGGGATGAACCACACGCAACGACGAATCAAATAGTCTGAAATTGCCCGGTATCTGTGCATTGTCCGTCAAGATCGTCTTGAACGGGCCTTTCGCCTGCACTTCCTCGTAGAAATGACGATAGTCGAGCTGACCGTAAGGCGGAGAGCTGGAGCCATAGGTCAGGTAATAGCTTAGCACCGGTGGGACGATAAGAGCTACGACAGCGCTCACGACAGCGAAGTCGATCAAGGCCCGGTTTCCGGTCCTGTAACGAGCAAAAAGGCTCGCTATCAGTGCTGGAGTGAGGAACAGAACGGGCTGCAGCCAGCGATCTTTCACGTTATTTGCGCCGGTGGCGATAACGCCAACGAGAACAATAACCAGTCCGACTAGGATCAAGAGCCGCAGGAATTTCTCGCCGGTGGTCAGCGGAACGGAGGGGGCGGTTTTCTTCTGCCAGTGAATGAGTGCGATGATACCCGCGATTGCCAGGGCAAGGATCGAGAACAGAAAGGCTGCTTCTATCAGGCTCTCGACGCCCATCAGCCGGTCGAAGAAGACATTGCCGGAAGCGCCGATTTCAAACTTGCTCGCGCGCGCCATGACGCTGGATTTGTGTGCGAACATCCAGAGCGCAGTTGGTCCGAAGCAGATGGCGAATGCCAGAATCGTAACGAAACTCAGCTTGGAGAGCAGTATCCGGCGGTATTCGGGAATGAGAAGTCCTGTCATGATCAGCATGATCAGGAAGAATGAGGCATTGAATTTGCCGAGGATAGCTGCAGCCATCGCGATGCCTAATGCGGCGGCAGAGACGACACTGCGCCTGCGCATATGCCAGGCAAAGGCCAGGAAGGCCCAGCCACAACCGGCGGTGCCTGCAACTGAATGGGTCAGGGCGCGTTGTGATTCCCAGCCGATTTGCGGGATGAGAAACAGACCAAGCATACCGGCTGACGCGACGATGCGCGAAAAACCGAGCAGTCTCATAGCGCCGTAAACGCTTAGGAACAGGCTTGCAAGAATGCTGAATTTCACGATCTGGAGTGTGAGCATCGATGTGCCCAGCACCGATGCAACCAGATTGGTAATCCAGGTATAGAGAGGGGGTTGTGATCCGCCATACCCCCAGTCCAGGTAGCCAATATTGGCCAACTGCTCGGCGTCATCAAGGCCTGCGCCGTTGGAAACAACGGTGACGAGAATGGTTTGGAACGCGAAATAGCACAGCACAAATATTACAGCCAAAGGCAGGCCGAAAAGTTTCTTATCGGCAGTGGAAACAGCGGTGGCTGGTCGTTGTGCAGTCAAATTCATTGCCCTGAATAAAAATCACCTGTGTAGCAGGCTTCATTGGAAGCGTTCTGCATTTCACAGGATTATGTCCGGATTTCAATCGAACAGCTCTAAATGTTTTGTAACAAAGGCGTGTAATTGTGCATTCCCTTGTGATCAAGGGCAACGGGCCAGTTTCAGGCAACTATTTGTAGGCTGAAATGGCAAAAACCGCGCTGCCAGAGGTGCACGGTTTTGCCAATTACGCATGGCATCTCCGCCGAACAATACACTGGCGGGATATACTGAGCTCCGGTACGCAGTACCAGATCCGGAGCGTCGAGCCGGGTGAACCCGTCTCGTGCTCCTTTCTAGCTCAACATCGTTACCGTACGGTTATCAGAGACTTAAGCAAATCTAAACAATGCGATTTTTTTGCGTGGGCAATTGTTTACTTTGCTCCTGATTTGGAGCGCAGGTAATTGATGATGCCTGAGAAGTCTTCGGCGCCATGGCCTTCACCATCAAAAAGACTGTAAAGCTCCTGTGCATGTGCACCGAGCGGTGTTTCAGCGCCAGCGCTTTGCGCGGCTTCCTGCGAGAGCTTGAGGTCTTTCAGCATCAAAGCTGCCGCAAAACCGGGTTTATAGTCGCGGTTTGCAGGTGATGTTGGAACCGGTCCCGGAACCGGACAGTAGGTTGTCAGTGACCAGCATTGCCCCGATGATGTTGACGCCACATCGAAGAGCGCTTGGTGGGACAGGCCCAGTTTCTCAGCCAGAACAAAGGCCTCGCTGACACCGATCATCGATATGCCGAGGATCATGTTGTTGCAGATTTTCGCCGCTTGTCCTGCGCCGTCACCGCCGCAATGCACGATCTTTCCAGCCATTGGCTGCAGGATCGGCTCTCCGCGTGTGAATGCGTCGTCGCTGCCGCCAGCCATGAAAGTCAATGTCCCTGCGGAAGCGCCACCGGTGCCACCGGAAACAGGCGCATCAATGGAAAGATGTCCGTGGCTTGCGGCCAGCTCATGTGCCTTGCGTGCTGAATCTACATCGATTGTCGAGCAGTCGATGAAAAGTGAGTCTTTTCGAGCATTTGGTGCAATGTCCTTATAGACGGAGAGAACGTGCTTTCCGGCGGGCAGCATGGTGATCACCACGTCAACGTCGGCAACCGCATCCTGCGCGCTCGAGGCTATCGAGAGACCATTGGCCTTTGCCTCATCGAGATGTTGCGGCAGGAGGTCGAAGCCGCGAACGGTGTGACCGGCTTTCACAAGATTGGCGGCCATCGGGCCACCCATATTGCCAAGGCCGATAAATGCTATTGTGGCCATAAAAAAATCCTCCCTTGGCGGTTACTAATTCAGAACTAGCGTCCGATCATCTGGCGTGCGATGATCACACGCATGATCTCGTTCGTACCTTCGAGGATCTGGTGTACGCGCAGATCGCGGACAAGCTTTTCGATCCCGTATTCATGCAGATAGCCGTAGCCGCCGAAGAGCTGCAGCGCTTCGTTCGCCACATTGAAACCCGTGTCAGTGACAAAGCGCTTGGCCATTGCCGACCATTTGCCCGCATCGTGGGTTTTGCGATCAAGCTTGCTGGCAGCGGAGTAAAGAAGAAGGCGTGACGCGGAGAGTTCCGTCTCCATGTCCGCCAGGCGGAATTGCAGCGCTTGAAAACGGTCAATTGTCTGACCGAAGGCTTTGCGCTGGCTGCAATATTCCAGTGACTTGTTGAGCGCCGATTGTGCGCCGCCGAGCGAACAGGCAGCAATATTGAGCCGACCGCCGTCAAGCCCGGCCATCGCTATGCGAAACCCTGTTCCTTCTTCACCGAGAAGGTTTTCAGCCGGGACGCGACAATTGTCGAAAATGACGGTTCTTGTCGGTTGTGCGTTCCAGCCCATCTTGAATTCATTTGCACCAAACGAAAGGCCGGGTGCATCTTTTGGCACAACGATGGTGGAAATCCCCTTGGGGCCGTCCTCGCCGGTACGCACCATCGTCACATAGACATCCGTGGCGCCTGCACCGGAAATGAACTGCTTGGAACCATTGAGGATATAATGATCGCCATCGCGTGTAGCGCGTGTTCTGAGCGCCGCCGCATCCGAACCCGATCCGGGCTCGGTCAGGCAGTAGCTGGCAAGCCATTCCATTGACGTGAGCTTCGGCAGAAAGCGCAGGCGCTGTTCGTCATTGCCGAAAGTGTCGATCATCCATGCAGCCATGTTGTGGATGGAGACAAAAGCCGAGAATGAAGGGCATGCAGTTGCCAGTGCTTCAAAAATGAGCACTGCGTCGAGCCGCTTCAGCGCCGAGCCGCCCACATCTTCACGCACATAAATGCCGCCCATGCCGAGCGGTCCGGTCTCTTGCAATATGTCGACGGGGAAATGCTTGTCGCGATCCCATTGCAATGCATGCGGGGCAACGCGATCACTGGCGAAGGCTCGCGCCATATCCTGAATGGCAAGCTGATCTTCGTTCAGCTCGTACTGGTTCTGGTCGGCAGCATCCATGGTTTCCTCCCTGTAGCACCGCACCTTGTCACCGGACTAGATCATAACCGTGTGAGACTGCCAACGCTCCATTGGAATAATGTTGCTCACATTTGTAATAAACTGATGCGCATTTTTGCATAGACGCTCGCCGATTGAGGTCCCGTTGCCAGAAAGTTCAGTTTAAGCTACGCAGCAGTCCATGGCACGCGCAATCATGTTTCAGGGAACGGGTTCAGACGTCGGCAAAAGTGTTCTTGTTGCCGGATTATGCCGGGTTGCGCGCAATCGCGGCCTGAATGTTCGGCCGTTTAAGCCGCAAAACATGTCCAACAATGCGGCGGTCAGCGACGACGGCGGCGAAATTGGTCGGGCGCAGTGGCTGCAGGCGCTGGCTTGCGGTGTGTCGTCGTCTGTCCATATGAATCCGGTACTCCTCAAACCGCAGACTGACATGGGTAGTCAGGTTGTCGTGCAGGGACAAGTGCGAGGCGAGGCGCGCGGGCGCTATTATCAGGAATTGAAGCCACAACTTATGGCGGCTGTCATGGAATCTTTCGCCAAGGTCAGCGAAGGCGTGGACCTTGTGCTGGTGGAAGGGGCAGGGTCACCGGCTGAAATCAATCTCCGGGCCGGTGATATCGCCAATATGGGGTTTGCCACACAGGCCGATGTCCCGGTTGTTCTGGTCGGTGACATAGACAGAGGTGGCGTGATTGCGTCTCTCGTCGGCACGCACACTATTCTGTCCGAACAGGACCGCGCCATGGTTCGCGGATTTCTGATCAACAAGTTCCGGGGCGATATTTCGCTTTTTGATGACGGGCTGGCTGCCATTACCCGGTTTACCGGCTGGCGCTCTTTCGGCGTTGTCCCGTGGCTGAAAGCGGTATCGCGATTACCAGCCGAAGATTCTGTCGTTCTTGAGCGTGCTGTACGCGGAGACAAGAAGCCGCTTGTGGTTGCTGTGCCGATGTTGCCGCGCATCGCCAACTTCGATGATCTTGATCCGCTAAAGGCTGAACCGGATGTAGAAGTGGTCATGGTGCCGCCTGGTTCGAGCATTCCCGGCGATGCGGGCCTTGTCGTTCTGCCGGGGACAAAGTCCACGATAGCCGATATGCAGGCGGTTCGGGACAATGGCTGGGATCGCCAATTATCTGCCCACGTGAAACGAGGCGGTCATGTGCTTGGTATCTGCGGCGGGTTCCAGATGCTTGGTCGCCACATCAGCGATCCTGCTGGTATCGAGGGGCATGTACGCGACATTGATGGTCTTGGGCTGCTCGATATCGAAACGGTGATGGAACCTGAAAAAGTGGTCCGCAACGTGCAGGCGACCGCGCTTCTCCATAATGTGCCGCTGGAAGGTTATGAAATCCATATCGGACGAACGACCGGACCGGATATGGGGCGGCCTTTCGCCCGAATTGGCGAGCATGACGATGGAGCCATATCGCCAGATGGGCACATAATGGGAACTTACCTCCACGGTGTTTTCAATGCAGACGAATTTCGCCGGAGATTTCTGGAGGATCTTGGTGTGCGTAGCAGTTCAGTAAACTATCGCGCTGGCGTTGAGGCTGCATTGGATGAGCTGGCCGAAGGGCTGGACGCATGTCTCGATATCGATGCACTGTTTAACTTGAAATGAGGTCGTCAATCATCGGTCGCGATTGACGACGATGGGGCGAAAGCCTAGTGTCGAAACCATGCAACAGGTTTTTGCCGGGACGAATCCCGGCAATACCAAAAAGGGAATGCGACGGACGGACCCAATCCGGGCGTCTTTATCGCAGCCGACCCCGCGACTGTAGAGCGGAGAGGGATGAGGCAAGCCGGGCAACCGGTAACCACTGGAGGCTGTAAAGCTTCTGGGAAGGTAGTTTCAATCCCCGTGACCCGTGAGCCAGGAGACCTGCCTGCTGCGTGAGGGCATTGAGCCCGAGCCCCATGGGAGGTTTTTCCCTGCTGCCTGCACGGAGGTTGTCATGGCTGCACGTACTCAAAATTCTGTTTCCAGCACACTCGCAATGCCGCTCGCTGCTCGTCTGGGCACGGCTGTGGTTTCACTGCTTCTCGGCGCGTTCCTGATCTACGGCGTAGGGCTTGCCCATTCTGATACGTTGCACGATTCAGCGCACGATACGCGCCATTCCTATGGTTTTCCCTGCCACTGAGCAGTTTAACATCTTTCGGAATTGAAGCTGAGCAAAGCTCGATGGTGGACGGCCATCGGCGCGAAATTGCTATTGAGGGACAGAAATGTTGATCCGTTATTTGTTGGCGACGCTTGCTGCGGGGCTTCTGGCCGGGCTGCTGGTTACTCCCGCCATGTATTTGAAGACAGTGCCTTTGATCCTGCAGGCCGAAACCTATGAAGATGCTGGCGGTGGCCATAGTCACGGCGAGGCGGAAGCCACACCGCATGATCATGGCGCCGCTGCCGAAAGTGCCGAGGAAGAAGGGGCTGAACTACCATTTGGGCGGTTGGGCAATACGATCCTTGCCAATCTCGTAGCAGGTGCAGGTTTTGCCTTGCTGCTTGGTGGCGTGGCCTTGCTTCTCGGACGCCGCATTACGGTGCAGAATGGGATTTATTGGGGCGTTGCCGGTTTCTTCGCGGTCGCGTTTCTGCCTGCATTGGGTTTATCGCCGGAATTGCCGGCAATGCCTGCGGCTGATCTGGCTGAACGCCAGCTCTGGTGGCTCGCTACCGTGGTGCTAAGCGGTTTAGGCCTCTATCTCATCGTGTTGCGCCAGGAAGGCTGGGCAAAGATCCTCGGTCTGGTGCTGATCGTGGCGCCGCATCTTTACGGTGCTCCGCATCCGGAAGACATCTCGTCACCGATTCCGTCATTGCTTGCTTCGCAATATGCAGTCGCATCGCTGGCGACGAACCTGTTCATGTGGGCCGTGATCGGCCTCGCACTTGGCTGGTTCATCCAGCACTACGCATCGTCCGAGATTGAGGGCTGATGAAAATGGCTTCGCCGGGAAAATCGGTTCTGGTTCTTGGCGGAGCCCGTTCGGGTAAGTCGTCCTATGCCGAGAAAATGGTTGAGTCCTCGGGGCTTCAGCCGCTCTATCTGGCAACAGGACGTGCCTTCGACAAGGAAATGGAAAACCGCATTGCCATTCATCGTGACCGACGTGGTTCCGAATGGCAGACGGTGGAGGAGCCACTCGATCTGATCGGTGCACTGACATTGAATGCTGCTACGGATCGGTTCGTGCTGGTCGATTGCCTGACCCTGTGGTTGACCAATCTGATGATGGCCGAGCGCGATATAACGACAGAGACGGCAAGTCTTGTCGCCATGCTGCCGAATCTTGCCGGGCCTGTGGTTTTTGTTTCGAACGAAGTTGGACTTGGGATCGTGCCTGAAAATCGCATGGCACGGGAATTTCGCGATCATGCAGGCTTTCTGCATCAGGCAGTGGCCGCGATTGCGGATGAAGTTTATTTCATGGCGGCAGGGTTGCCGCTCAGGATGAAGGGATAAATCGATGCAGGGACAGAAAATTCCCGCAACAGTCATCACGGGTTTTCTCGGATCGGGCAAAACGACGATGATCCGCAACCTGTTGGAAAACGCCAATGGAAAACGCATTGCGTTGATCATCAATGAGTTCGGCGACCTCGGTGTCGATGGCGGTATTCTGAAAGGTTGCGGTATCGAGGCATGTCGTGAAGAAGATGTGATCGAGCTCAACAATGGTTGCATCTGCTGCACCGTTGCCGATGATTTCATCCCGACCATGACCAAGCTTCTGGACCGCGCTGATCGCCCCGATCATATCGTGATCGAGACGTCCGGTCTGGCCTTGCCGCAGCCGCTGGTCGCAGCTTTCAACTGGCCTGAAATCAAGACGCAGGTAACAGTCGACGGTGTAGTAACCGTGATCGACGCCGCAGCGGTGGCCGAGGGGCGTTTTGCCGATGACCACGACAAGGTGGATGCGCAGCGCGCAGCAGACGAATCTCTTGACCATGAAAGCCCCTTGGAGGAACTTTTTGAGGATCAGATTCATGCAGCCGATCTGATTGTTCTCAACAAAGCTGACCTGATCGACGCCTCAAGGCTGGATAGTGTGAAAGCCGATGTGGCCGAGCGTTCACCGCGCCGGGTGAATATGGTTCCTGCGAGCTTTGGCAAGCTTGGAGCTGACGTTCTGCTCGGCCTCGGCGTCGGCACGGAAGACGACATCGCCAACCGCAAATCCCACCATGAAATCCATCATGCGGATGGACACGAGCACGATCATGACGAGTTCGAGAGCTTCGTGGTCGAAGCGGGCTCTGTGGCCGATCCCAAGCTGTTCACGGAAAAGCTGAAAGCGGTCATTGCGAAACACGATATTCTTCGTCTGAAGGGCTTTGTCGATGTGCCGGGCAAGCCGATGCGACTGGTCGTGCAGGCGGTTGGTCCGCGTATTGAGCATTATTTCGACCGTCCATGGGGCAAGGATGAAGCGCGCTCCACGCGACTGGTTGTGATCGGGCTGCATGATATCGATGAAGCAGCCATCGCCAAGGCCGTGAAAGACGCTGTCTGACCGATGCATCTTCTTCTTGCCCAGAAAGGAACAATCAGCGACGGCAATGAAGCCGTCGATCTCGGCCAAACGCCGGGAGAGATATTGTTCCTTTCCGCTGCCGATACCGAACTGGCCAGTTTGGCGCAGGCACACAGACTTGCGCCGGATTTGCCAAGCTTGCGACTGGCGAATTTCTTGAGTCTCACCCATCCCATGTCGGTGGACGCTTATGTGGAGCGTACTGCCAGATATGCGAGCCTCATCGTGGTGCGCATCATTGGCGGCGAGACATACTGGCCTTACGGGTTAGAAGCGCTGCATGCTTGCGCACTCAATCACGGTATCAAGATTGCCGTATTGCCGGGAGACGACAAGCCGGATCATGGGCTGGACCGGTTTTCAACGATCTCTGCGCACGAGCGAAATGAACTCTGGCAGTATCTGATCGAGGGCGGGGCTGTGAATGCCGGCGCATTTCTTCAATATTGCGCCGCACTGGTTGCAGGCTCCGAAAAGCCGGAAAGTGCGGCTCCTTTGCTCAAGGCTGGTCTGTGGTGGCCGGGAGAGCATGTCTCCTCGCTGGATAGTATTCGCACGCACTGGAGCGATGCAAAAGCACCTGTCGCTGGCATTATTTTCTATCGGGCGCTGGTGCAAAGCGGACAGACGCAGCCGGTCGATGCACTGATTGCTGCTTTGCAGGCAAAAGGTCTCAATCCGCTCCCGATATTCGTTTCGAGCCTCAAGGATCGATTGTCTGCGGCGGTCGTCGACGGTCTGTTCGAGGATTGTCCGCCGGATATCGTTTTGAATGCCACGGGGTTTGCAATTTCTTCGCCGGGGGCGGAGCGCAAGCCGACTGTCCTCGACAAGCGCGGCAATATGGTGTTGCAGGTGATCTTCTCCGGCACACCGAAGGCAGTTTGGGAAACGTCACAGCAGGGCTTGTTGGCGCGCGATCTGGCGATGAATGTCGCTTTGCCCGAAGTGGACGGGCGTGTGCTTTCGCGTGCCGTATCCTTCAAGTCTGCAAAGCAGTTTGATGCGGCAGTGGAAGCGAATATCGTGACGCACGAGCCGCATGAAAACCGCGTGGGTTTTGTGGCGCAGCTCGCTGCAAACTGGGCGCGGTTGAAGCGGAAATCGCCCGATGAAAGACGTGTTGCGCTTATCCTTGCGAATTATCCGAACCGCGACGGGCGGCTCGGAAACGGGGTAGGGCTCGATACGCCAGCCGGAACGGTTGAAGTACTGCACGCCATGGCGAAGGGCGGCTATCCCGTCGCTGACCTGCCCGTGGACGGTGATGCATTGATGCGTGCGTTGACGGCAGGCCCGACCAATGCTGCGCGTGACGGACGTGAGATTCGCGAAACGATTTCACTGAATCAATACAAGGCTTTCTTCAAAAGACTTCCCATTGCGATTCAGAAAGAAATCGAAGAGCGATGGGGGGCGCCGGAAGATGACCCTTATTTTGCGCAGGAGCTTGTCGCTTTCGCATTGCCGTTGATGCGGCTGGGCGAAACTTTTGTCGGTATCCAGCCCGCACGGGGCTACAATATCGACCCGAAAGAGACTTATCACTCGCCTGATCTGGTGCCGCCGCACGGCTATATTGCCTTCTACGCTTTTCTGCGCGAGGTCGCCGGCATCGATGCCATTGTGCATATGGGCAAACATGGAAATCTGGAATGGCTGCCAGGGAAGGCGCTTGCGCTGTCCGAAAACTGCTACCCCGAGGCCGTGTTCGGTCCTACACCGCATATCTATCCTTTCATCGTGAATGATCCGGGCGAAGGCACGCAGGCCAAGCGTCGCGCCAGCGCGGTTATTATCGACCACCTGACGCCGCCGCTCACGCGCGCTGAAAGTTATGGGCCGCTGAAAGACCTTGAAGCGCTGGTGGACGAATATTACGAGGCCTCCGGCGTCGATCCGCGCCGCCTGCTCAGACTGAAAGGACAGATACTCGATCTCGTGCGCGACATCGGGCTTGATCGCGATGCGGGCATTCACGACCATGACGATGAAGACATGGCGCTGCAAAAGCTTGACGCCTATCTCTGCGATCTCAAGGAAATGCAGATACGCGACGGTCTGCATATTTTCGGATTGGCGCCTGAAGGCAGGCTGCTGACGGATCTTCTGGTTGCGCTGGCACGTGTGCCGCGTGGCGTGCCGGTTTCGCTTGGCGGCGCGCCGGGCGATCAAAGTCTCCAGCGTGCAATCGCTGCGGATTGTGGGCTTGGCGAAACATTCGATCCGCTGGACTGCAATATGGCAGAGGCGTGGACAGGCGCCAAACCGGAACTCCTGCTGGCTGCGAGCCCTGCAACATGGCGCATTGCGGGCGATACGGTGGAGCGTATCGAACTGCTGGCCGCCAGCTTTGTTGCAGGCGCGATAGAGTGCCCCGCAGACTGGCCGCAGGCGCAGGCGGTTCTCCAATCCATAGAAGAACATCTGCGCCCCATGGTGGTTTCCTGCGGGCCTTCGGAAATAGATGGATTTCTTGCCGCACTTGGCGGGCGGTTTGTGGCGCCGGGACCATCCGGTGCACCGACACGCGGCCGTCCCGATGTGCTGCCAACCGGTCGCAATTTCTTCTCTGCTGATAGTCGCGCCGTTCCCACTCCGGCAGCATGGGAACTGGGACGCAAATCGGCGGAGCTCCTGATTACCCGCTACACGCAAGATCATGGTGAATGGCCGACATCGTTCGGCCTAACCGCGTGGGGCACATCGAATATGCGCACCGGCGGCGATGATATTGCACAGGCCCTGGCGTTGATCGGCGTCAAACCGGTCTGGGATATGGCGTCACGCCGGGTGACTGGATACGAAATCGTTCCGATTGCAAAGCTTGGTCGTCCACGTGTCGATGTGACATTGCGCATTTCCGGCTTTTTCCGCGACGCGTTTCCAGAACAGATTGCATTGTTCGACAAGGCCGTGCGTGCAGTCGGCGCTCTTGATGAGGATGCCGAAGACAATCCAATCGCAGCACGCATGCGGATTGAGCAAGCGCGCCTCGTTGCAGAAGGGGCAGACGAAAAGACTGCGGAGCGGCGTGCAGGCTATCGTGTCTTCGGGGCCAAACCCGGCGCTTATGGAGCAGGCCTGCAGGCATTGATCGACGAGAACGGCTGGGCGGGACGCAACGATCTGGCGGAAGCCTGGCTTGTCTGGGGCGGTTACGCCTATGGCGCAGGCGAGGAAGGGCAGGCTGAGCGCGGCCTTCTCGAAGAACAGCTGCGTTCGGTTCAGGCTGTTGTGCAAAATCAGGACAATCGTGAGCACGACCTTCTCGATAGCGACGATTACTACCAGTTCGAAGGTGGGATGGCTGCGACCGTTGAAAGTTTGAGTGGCGCAATGCCCGCAGTTTATCATAACGACCATTCCCGCCCGGAAAAGCCAGTGATCCGTGCGCTGGAAGAAGAACTTTCGCGCGTCGTACGCGGTCGCGCAGCCAACCCCAAATGGATCGCAGGCGTCATGCGCCACGGCTATAAGGGTGCGGCAGAGATTGCGGCAACTGTCGACTATCTGTTCGCCTTCGCGGCGACTACCGGCAAGGTTGGGAACCATCATTTCGAGGCGGTCTATCAGGCTTATATCGCCGACAAGTCGGTGCATGATTTCATGGCCGAGAAAAACCCGGCAGCACTTGCCGAGACGGCAGCGAAACTCAACGATGCTATCTTGCGCGGCTTCTGGACGCCTCGCTCCAACTCTGCGCGGTTCGAGCTGGAAACATTGAGTTCAAATCTTCAAAAATTGAATCCGGAAAGGGCGGTAAATGGCTGAGAAATCGGAAAAACTTCTTTCGATGACGGAAGAGGAACTGAATGCACGCCATGCGGACAAGATGCGCAAGAAGAAAGCTGCCCGCGACAAGATTCAGGCGACAAAGACTGAAGAAAAAGGGTTGGTGATCGTCCATACCGGTAAAGGCAAGGGCAAGTCGACTGCCGGTTTCGGGATGGTTTTCCGTGCGCTGGGTCACGGAATGAAAATCGGCGTCGTGCAGTTCGTCAAAGGCTCGTGGGACACGGGTGAGCGCTGGGTGCTCGAAAAATTCCCCGAACAGGTGACTATTTCAGCGCTAGGCGAAGGCTTTACCTGGGAGACTCAAGACCGGACGCGAGATATCGCCATGGCGCGTGGGGCATGGGAACAAGCCAAAGCCATGATATTGGATGAAAGCTACGATATGGTGCTTTGTGATGAGCTGAATATCGTGCTTCGCTACGATTATCTACCGGTCGAGGAAGTGATCGAGGTTCTCGAAGCGAAGCCGGAGATGAAGCATGTCATCATTACCGGTCGCAATGCCAAGGATGAGCTGATTGAAGCGGCCGACCTCGTGACGGAGATGGAAATGATAAAGCATCCGTTCCGCTCTGGTGTGAAGGCACAGAAGGGTATTGAGTTTTGATGATTGCTAGCTGGCAATTCTGGGCACTGATGTCGGCGGTGTTTGCCGCATTGACCGCCATCTTCGCTAAGGTCGGTATTCAGGGCATCAATTCTGATTTCGCCACGCTCGTGCGCACGCTGGTCATCATTGGCGCGTTGTGCCTGTTCCTGACCGTTACCGGCCAATGGCAGAAACCCGGCGAGATTTCCGGAAAGTCGTGGCTGTTTCTGGTGCTTTCAGGTCTGGCGACCGGTGCTTCGTGGCTTGCCTATTTCCGGGCCTTGCAGATCGGGGATGCATCGCGCGTCGCGCCGATTGATAAATTGTCGGTTGTGCTGGTGGCACTGTTCGGTGCGGCATTCCTTGGCGAGCGCATGTCCACCCTCAACTGGTTTGGCATTCTGCTTATCGGCTGTGGCGTGGTGCTAGTCGCGCTTCGGGTTTAGAGCGTATCCCGAAAAGTGTGAAACGGTTTTCGGAAAAGATGCGCGATTCAAAACAAATATTTAGAGCGCCGATCTGATCCAATCAGATCGAAACGCGCTCTAAAACCCAACCCACTGGCGCAGCGGATTGGTTCCGTCCATCAAAAGGCGAACTGCCAGTGCCAGACTGACAACGATCAAAAGCGGTTTGATAATGCGTGAGCCGACCTTCATGGCGAGGCTTGCGCCAATCTGTGCACCGATAAACTGGGCGACGCCCATACAGATACCGATCTTCCAGTTGATAACGCCGACAGCGGCAAAGGTTGCAAAGCCGCCGACATTGGACGCGCAGTTGAGAAGTTTCGTATGGGCCGTAGCTTTCAGCACACCGAAACCGGCCAGTGCCACGAATGCGAGCATGAAGAACGATCCGGTTCCGGGACCAAAGAGGCCATCGTAAAATCCGATCAGCGGGACAAGCGTTACGCCGAAAAGAAACGGGCCGATACGTCGCGCACGATCAACATCGCCAAGACTCGGCTTGATGGCAAAATAAACCGCAATCGCGATGAGGAGGATTGGCAGCGCTGCACGCATGATGTCGACCGGCAGAACCGTTGCGAGTAAAGCGCCGAACACTGAGCCGATGAGCGATGCAAGTGCTTCAGGCCACTGTTCCTTGATGTTTACATGCCCTTTGCGCGCATAGGCGATGGTTGCCGATGACGAGCCGAACAAGCCTTGCAGCTTGTTCGTGCCAAGCGCTTCAACGGGTGGAACTCCGGCCAGCAACAAGGCGGGAATTGTAATCATTCCGCCACCACCGGCGATGGAATCGATGATCCCGGCGATGAATGCCGCAGCCGTCAGGAGCAGGGTAAGCGTATCGAAAAATTCAAGCATCGGGGAAGCCCAAGGGAGAGGTGGGCGCAACATAGAGCAGCTGCTTTCCTAACGCTAGTCGGACAAGGATAATCTCCGAAGAAAGCCAGTGCGTTGAGCGAGATTGTTTTCCGGTGTATCCGGCGCTATTCATTATATTCAGGCTGAAAGTTTTGAGGGGTTCCATGAGCGAGAGCATCTTTGAGCGGATTACCGCTTTTCTCAGCAAGAAGAGCGCCGTGCAGCGCGTGGCCGATGATCCGGCGCTCGCATCTGAATTGCTTTTGCTGTTGCATGTGGTGTTTGCCGATGGCGACCAGCATCCGGCTGAAATAGCGGCGTTCAAGGAAATTGCCGAAAGGAATTTCGGCATTCCGCCGGAAGAGCTTCCGGAAGTGGCCGAGTATCTCAAGGATTTCGCTTACGAGACCACAACCAAGCAAGCTGCCAACATGCTGGCCGAGATGGCGCCGGATCGCCGTTTGGCGCTGCTTAGTGACCTCGTAAAGATTGCCTGTTCCGATCACCGGCTTGACCGTTCCGAGGCAACGATGATCCAGCGCATTGCCGATACACTCGGCGTCAAGCCGGAAGAGCTGCACAAAGCACGCCAGTCGTCGCCCTGTGGGTTCTAAAAACTACAGCACAGTCCTCGGCATGGGCGGTTCGTCCGGCGTGACATTCGACGAGCTTTTGGCTTTGGCCGATCAGGTGTTGTCGCAAGGCTGCTGTTCGCGGCCTGACGCTATCGCAACGTTGAGTACCAAGTGTGGCGAGCTCGCATGGAACGAGCTTGCAGCGCACTATGAATGTGCGCTGTGTTTCTTCGATGCCGAGCGGCTGGAAAAGGAAACTCCGCGTCTCGAAAACCCATCGGAGACTGTTCTCGAGGCAGTTGGATGTCATGGTGTCGCTGAAGCGGCTGCGCTTGCTGCCACCGGTCCGAATGGCTTTCTTGTGGTCGAAAAAACCGTATCAGGCCGGGCAACTGCCGCATTGGCTGTCGCCCGGTCCCGACTTCGGATTATGCGGTAACAGTCTTACGTCGCTGAATAATGTAGGCCACGAGCGTAGCGATCGAAAGCAGAGTTGCGGTCGCTGTGATGACGGCAACATAAGCACTCTCAAAAGCCGCCGATGCCAGTGCCGTCAGAGTTTGTGCATCTGCTGGCGGTAGGGATTGAGCTGCCAGAAGTGCTTCATCCAGACTGTCGCGCACGATTGCGGGGATACCTGCGCCTTCAGGGATCACAAGGCTTGCCGTGTAGAATACGGACAGAATGCTTCCGAAAACCGTGACACCGAGAGCGTTACCGAGTTCAAAGGAAACTTCTTCAACGGAAGCTGCCATGCCTGCCTTTTCAACCGGTGCATTGGTCATGATCGCCGACGATGCACCTGTCATGGCAGCTCCCACGCCGAAGCCGAGAATCGCAAGCCCGACCAGATAGAACGATGCCGAAGTCTTGTAAGTCAGAATGTAGACAATAACGCCAAGTGCTGTGATCCCCAGCGACGACCACAGAAGCTTGCCGGTACCAAGGCGCGGCAGCATGATGCCAGCGAGCGGCCCTGCAACGAAAGCGGCCAGAGGAATAGGCAGGATTGATAATCCGGCATGCAAGGGTGTCATGCCTTCGATCAGCTGCATGCGCTGGCTGAAGACGAGTTCCATCCCCGTCATTGAACCGGACGCCACCAGAGCTGCGAAAACACCCATCGAAAACAGCTTGTTGTTGAACAGAGAGAAGTCGATCAGCGGTGCTTCGCTTGCGAGCTGCCTGCGCACGAAGATGAATGATGCGACCAACCCGATTGCCAGCGCGGCTGTAAATACAGTCATGGACGCATCGCGCTTTGCGAGTTCCTTCACGGCATAGGTGAGTGCAATCAATCCAACCATAATCTGGATCGAACCGATCAAATCCCATTTGCGCTTGGAGCCGAGCGGACGGTTTTCAAGTGTGAAGACGGAGAGTGACAGCGCAACCAGTACGACGGGTACGTTGATAAGGAAGACCGATCCCCACCAGAAATATTCCAGCAGAACGCCGCCTGCCACAGGGCCGATGGCGGCACCGCCTGATGCAATAGCCGCCCAGATGCCGATTGCAAGCGAGCGCTCCTTGTCATCGGTGAACGTCAACCGAATGATGGAGAGCGTTGCGGGCATCATCATGGCTGCGCCGCAAGCGAGAAATGCGCGAGCGGCAATAAGGAATTCCGGGTTTGGCGAGTAGGCCGCGCAAAGAGAGGCAAGTCCGAAAACTGCGAGTCCAGACATGAACATACGCTTGTGGCCGACCTTGTCGCCAAGCGTTCCTAGGCCGGGCAGGAGACCTGCAACGACGAGCGGATAGATGTTCATGATCCAGAGCTTTTCGGAAGCGCTGGCCGCGAGATCGTGGGTGAGGCGGGGTAGCGCCGTATAAAGCACCGTCATGTCCACGACGATCAGAAACAATGCGCTGGAAACAATGGTCAGAACCAGCCAGCGATTTTTCGGCAACATTGGATAGCACCTTTTCAATACGCTTGTATTCAAACTTGCGAGGAGGGCTCACTTAATATAAATCCGTCTGTATGGAAAGTGAAAATTTGCACAAAATAGGCAGGCCGCGCTCAATCGACCGTGACCATGTGCTCGATATGGCTGAAAAGCTCGTCGCCGAAGGTGGGCTGGTCGCCCTCACCATGGATGCCGTCGCACAGGCTTCTGGTGTGACCAAAGGAGGCGTTCAGTATTGCTTCGGCAATAAGGACGGGCTTTTGAAAGCGATGATCGGGCGGTGGGGCGATCGTTTCGACGCACAGGTCGACAAGAAAAAGCAAGGCCGCATGGACGCGCTTTCTCATATCGCCGCCCATATTCGCGTGACCCGCGAAAGCGATGCCGAAGACGACTCGCGCTTTGCGGCCATGATGACCAGTCTCATTCCCAACACCGAACATCTGGACGAAACCCGTCTCTGGTATCGCAAGCAATGGGATGGGCTTGATGTCTCCACACCGGAAGGGCGCAGGACTCGGCTGGCCTTCATAGCCAATGAAGGTGCATTCCTGTTGCGCAGCTTCAATTTCTTCGAACTGACGGATGAGGAATGGCAGTCGATCTTCAACGATATCGAAGAGCTTCTGCCGGAAACGGATTGACTTTCGACATCACGGAAAGTCATGTCCGCAGTTCAGGAAGGGGAAATCGTGACTGTTCATTTCATTGGAGCCGGCCCCGGCGCGGCGGACCTTATCACCGTGCGCGGTCTGCGCCTCATCGAGCAATGTCCCGTCTGCATCTATGCGGGGTCGCTGGTGCCGAAGGAGGTTGTTGCCGTAGCACCGAAGGATGTGCGTCTGGTCGACAGTTCATCGCTAACGCTGGACGAGATTATCGCTGAGATGAAAGCAGCACATGTGCAAGGCCTCGACGTTGCGCGAGTGCATTCGGGCGACCCGTCGATTTATGGCGCTATGGCCGAACAGATGCGTCGGCTGGACAGTCTAGGCATTCCATATGATGTGACGCCGGGGGTGCCAGCTTTTGCAGCCGCTGCCGCTGCCATGAAGCAGGAACTGACCATTCCCGAGGTCAATCAGACAATCATCCTGACCCGTACCTCGATGAAATCGTCTGCCATGCCTGAAGGCGAAGACCTTACCACACTCGGGCGGTCGGGTGCGACGCTGGTGATCCATCTTTCCATCCGGAACCTCAACAAAATCGAGGCCGAGCTGACACCTCTTTACGGTGCTGATTGTCCGGTGGTTATCGCCTATCGCGTTGGATGGCCTGATGAACAAATTCTACGCGGTACGCTGTCAGATATAGCGGAGAAGGTGGCTGCATTCGGGTTGAAACGTACGGCAATGATTTTTGTCGGGCGCGGACTGGACCCTAAAAGCTTTCGCGATTCAGCGCTTTACCATGAAGCGCACAACCACGCGGCGCGTTCAAAAACCTAGTGCTTTGCGGGCGAATATGATTGCCTCTTCTGGCGAGGTGACAACGTTTCTGGCCGCAACCGGTGGACGGGAAATCATCATGACCGGAAGTCCCAGTGCACAGGCAGCCTCGATTTTTGCATAGGAAATGGTGCCGCCCGAATTGCGGCTGACGATCAGCCCGATCCTGCGGCCTTCCAGAAAACGCTTCTCCGCAGCGTAATCGCCGGGTCTCGCCAGAACGATTTCGCAATCCTGTGGTAGTGCCACATCCGGTGGATCGATCATGCGGATGACGAAATGAACATCAGCGCGCTCCGCGAAAGGCGCGATGTGCTGGCGACCAAGCGCCAGAAATACACGCTCACCGGATGGGATAGCATTTACTGCCTCGGCTTCATCGGAAATATTGATCCAGCGGTCGCCCGGCTTTTCCTCCCAGGCAGGGCGCTCCAGCCTCACCAATGATATGCTGCGCTTGCCTGCCGCCTGCATTGCATTTTGCGAGATGCGTGCGGCATAGGGATGGGTCGCGTCAATGATGAGGTCTATCCGTTCTTCGTCGAGATAGGCAGCAAGACCATCAACACCTCCGAAGCCACCGCTTCGAACCGTTCCGGTCAGTTTGGCTGGATTGCTGGTACGCCCGGCAAGCGAGGTAATGGCATTGACGGGCAGCCCTGCGAAGGCCGTTGCAAGTGCCGCAGCCTCGGTCGTTCCGCCGAGAATGAGTATCTTGGGGTCAGACGCGCGCAAGGATATTCCCACTGCGATCAGTTACGATAATCTCGACTGCGACCGGCGCGCCGCGAAGGGTTTCGAGCGCGGTTTCCTTCGCCTTGAGCGCAATTGGCGTGGCTATGTCGAGCCCGATTGATTGAGTCAGTTCAAGCACTTCCAGCGCAGTGTTCGCAAAGAGAATCTGATCCTTCATGCTTTCCGGCGCGCCAGCCTTTTCGGCGATGGTCCAAAGGAAACTCTTGTCCACTTGCGACCGTGAAGAATGGAGGTCGAGCGCACCTTGCGCAAGCTTCGTCAGCTTGGCGAAACCGCCTGCGATCGTAAGTTTGTCGATAGGATGCTCGCGCAGATATTTGAGCACACCGCCAGCGAAATCGCCCATGTCGAGAATGGCAAAATCGGGCAGATCATAGAGCGCCTGCGCAGCATCCTCGGACGTCGAACCTGTCGCGCCGAGGACATGTTTCTGCCCGGCTGCGCGGGCAACGTCGATGCCGCGATGGATCGAATGTATCCAGGCTGAACAGGAAAATGGGTGGACCACACCAGTGGTGCCGAGAATGGAAATACCGCCGACGATACCGAGACGCGGGTTCCATGTCTTTTTGGCAATCTCTTCGCCGCCGGGCACCGATATCGTAATGACGATATCCGCGGGCAGGCCGTATTCGGCGCAAATCTGCTCGCAGATTTCGGTCATCATACGACGCGGGACCGGATTGATGGCAGCTTCACCCGGAGGAATCTGCAAGCCGAGCCGCGTAACTGTGCCAACGCCTTCACCTGCACGAAAGACGACGCCGGTTCCGGGTGGGGCCGGGAATACGGTCGAGATGATCGTGGCACCATGGGTCACGTCGGGATCGTCGCCGGCATCCTTGACGATGCCTGCCATCGCATAGCCATCGCCCAGCCCTTCATAGGCGAGCTGGAAATAGGGTACTTCCCCCTTGGGCAGAATTATACCGACGGGATCAGGAAATTCACCGGTAATAAGCGCCGTCAATGCCGCCTTGGTGGCAGCGGTTGCGCAGGCGCCCGTGGTCCAGCCGCGGCGGAGTTCGGCTTTTTCCTGACTTTTATTCGTTGGAGCGGTTTCGTCATTCATGGACGCCTTATAATGTATCTGATAGCTGTGCCGCCAGATAGAATAGTGGTTGATGAAAATGAACAAGGCTGAAGAAACGGCTGCATGTGTCATTGCGAGGAGCAAAGTAACCTTGCCTGCGATGGAACCCGGCCATGTCTGGCTCGTTGGGGCCGGGCCGGGCGATCCCGGTCTTTTGACGCTTCACGCTGTCAACGCCTTACAGCAGGCAGATGTCATCGTTTACGACGCGCTGGTGGATGATGCCTGCCTGTCTCTCAAGAATGCGGATGCCGCTCTGGAATATGCAGGCAAGCGCGGCGGCAAGCCTTCGCCAAAACAGCGTGATATATCCCTGCGGCTTGTTGAACTTGCAAAATCGGGAAAGAAGGTGCTGCGCCTGAAAGGCGGTGATCCGTTCGTATTTGGGCGGGGAGCAGAAGAGGCGCTGACCTTGGTAGAGCATGGCGTTCCGTTTCGCATCGTTCCCGGAGTGACTGCCGGAATTGGCGGCCTCGCCTATGCGGGTATTGCCGCTACCCATCGCGATATCAATCAATCGGTGACCTTTCTGACCGGTCACGATGCCAGCGGCTCGATACCTGACGGGATCAACTGGACTGGGATCGCCAAGTCTGCGCCGGTTATCGTCATGTATATGGCGATGAAACATATAGACCTTATCGCCGGGCGGCTGATCGAGGCCGGGCGTTCGCCGGATGAGCCTGTCGCCTTCGTGTGCAATGCAAGCCTCCCCAACCAGATCGTACTTGAAACGACATTGGCGCGGGCTGCAAAAGATGTTGAAGCGGCGGGGCTGAACCCGCCTGCAATTGTGGTCGTAGGTGAAGTGGTTCGTCTGCGCGCCGGGCTGGATTGGATGGGTGCGTTGAACGGTAAAATCCTGTCCAGCGATCCGCTTGCCAGACGAAATCAAAATGAGGGAGTGAGAAGCGCATGAAGGGGTTCATGATAGCAGCGCCGGCTTCCGGGTCTGGCAAGACAACGGTAACGCTGGGTTTGCTGCGCGCCCTGAAACGGCGGGGAGAAGCGCTTGCGCCGGTCAAGGCCGGTCCCGACTATATCGACCCCGCCTACCACAAGGCTGCAAGCGGGGTGGATTGCTTCAATCTGGACCCTTGGGCGATGCGCCCTGAACTTATCAGTGCACTGTCCTCCCGCATGACGGAAAGTGGTGCCAAGCTATTGGTTGCCGAGGGCATGATGGGGCTCTTTGACGGAGCGATGGACGGCAAAGGTTCATCTGCCGATCTTGCCCGGCTTCTCGATCTGCCGGTGGTGCTGGTGGTGGATTGTGCCCGGCAATCACATTCCATTGCCGCTCTTGTCTGGGGTTTCAGCCAGTTTCGCAAGGATGTGCTGATTGCGGGCATCATCCTCAATCGCGTTGGCAGCTCCCGGCATGAGGCTATGTTACGCGGCGCATTGGAGCCGCTCCGTATTCCGGTTCTTGGTGCATTGCCCCGCGATACTGCTCTTTCCTTGCCGGAAAGGCACCTGGGGCTGGTGCAGGCGGGCGAGCACTCTGATCTTGAGAGCTTTCTCGAACACGCTGCAGATGCAATGGAAACGCATATCGATCTCGATGCTTTGCAAACGATCTGGTCGCGACCGAAGCGCTTCGATGCGATGGCCAATGTGCCGCGCTTGAAGCCGCTGGGCAACCACATTGCCGTTGCCCGCGATGACGCATTTGCCTTTGCCTATGCGCATTTGTTTGAAGGCTGGCGCAGGCGAGGGGTGGAGATTTCATTCTTCTCACCGCTCGACGATGAGTCTCCGAGACAGGATGCCGATGCAATCTATCTGCCGGGCGGCTATCCTGAATTGCATGCAGGGCGTTTGGCGCAGGCAGGACGTTTTGAGGCGGGCATGCGCGAAGCTGCAGCCCGTGGGGTAACAGTTTACGGCGAATGTGGCGGCTACATGGTTCTCGGCGAAAGCTTGCAGGATGCAGAGGGTGTCATACACCCGATGCTGGATCTTCTGCCGCTAGAAACGAGCTTTGCAAAAAGAAAGCTGCATCTCGGCTACCGCATGCTGGAACCGCTTGCAGGTGCGCCTTGGACCGAGACATTGAAGGCGCATGAGTTTCACTATGCCAGCATCGTGCGTGAAGGAAAGGCTGATCGTCTTTTCCGTGTGCGTGATGCTGTCGGCGACGATGTTGGCGAGGCAGGCCTGAGAGTCGGCTCCGTTTCAGGCTCGTTCATGCATGTCATCGATTTTTGCGGAGAGAAAGCTTGAGTGCAGAAATCGAGCATGGCGGCGCGCTCGACAAGGCCGTCGCGCGTTTTGGTGGCAGGCCGCAAGACTGGCTCGACCTTTCGACGGGCATCAATCCAGAGCATTTTCCGCTTCCCGAACTGACACCTGAAATCTGGAACCGTCTGCCTGATGAAGGATTGTTACAGGAAACGTTGCGACTGGCCCGCAGCTATTATCGGCTGAACGAGAAAGCACCGATCGTTGCAGCGCCGGGCACGCAGGCTTTGATCCAGCTCGTTCCAACGCTGATCGCGCCGTCGACGGTAGCCATCCTCGGACCGACCTATCAGGAACACGCTGCTTCGTTCGCCGCTTCCGGCTGGAAGGTTGTGCAATGTGTGACGCTTGATGAAATTCCGAGTGAGGCAACAGCGGCAGTCATCGTTAATCCGAACAATCCAGACGGTCGCGTGATTTCGAAAGAGGCTCTCCTGCAACTTGCACAGAAACTCGGTGCTCGCGGGGGCTTTCTGGTTGTTGATGAGGCGTTCGCCGACGCGCATGAGGCCGTCACCATTGCGGCAAATGCAGAAGATGCACCGATGATCGTGCTGAAATCCTTCGGCAAGTTTTTCGGGCTTGCTGGCGTTCGTCTGGGCTTTGCAATTACAGGCGGTCGTTTTGTTGAAGCGTTGGAGCGGCGGCTTGGACCATGGGCGGTTTCTGGCCCGGCACTGGCAATCGCCAATCATGCTTTCAGCGATGCCGGAACGCTTGCGGATTATCGCACACGTATTGATCTGCGGCGGGCGGAATTGTCGGCTGTTCTGGACAAAAGCGGTCTGAGGGAAATTGGCGGCACGGCGTTGTTTTCTCTCGTCGAACACGCGGATGCAATCGGGATTTACACCAGATTGTGCGAGAGACATATTCTGATCCGGAAATTCGATTACGCCCCGCGCTGGTTGCGCATTGGTTTGCCTTTGGATGATGTGGCGCTTGCGCGGTTCGAAAAGGCGTTGAAATTTTGATTCAGTTTTTCTGGTCAAGCTCATGGAAATAAAGCTGATTATTCTTTCGCTGGCGCTTCTTCTGGATCGCTTTGTCGGCGACCCGCCGCAGCTATGGCAGAAGGTGCCGCACCCCGTCGTCCTGTTCGGGAAAGCAATTTCGTGGGGCGAAAAGCGCTGGAACAATCGCAATCTCTCTGCCTCGGTGCTTCGCCGAAACGGCATGTGGCTGACGATCGGGCTGGTGATGGCCTGTGTGGTTCTGGGGCTCATCCTTGAACTCTCGTTACCCTTCGCCGGGACTGCCGGTGCAGTTGCCGAAATCCTGATCGTGACGGTGCTGCTTGCACAGAAAAGCCTTGCCGATCATGTGCAGGCGGTCGCACTGGCATTGCGTGAGGAAGGGATCGAAGGCGGTCGTCGGGCTGTGTCGATGATCGTCGGGCGCAATCCCGAACATCTCGATGAAGGCGGTGTCAGTCGTGCAGCGATAGAAAGCCTCGCGGAAAACGCTTCAGATGGTATCGTTGCACCTGCGTTCTGGTTTCTGGTCGGTGGGCTACCCGGTTTGTTCGCCTACAAGCTGATCAATACCGCTGATTCCATGATCGGCCATCTGAATGATCGCTATCGTGACTTTGGTCGTTTTGCCGCAAAGCTGGACGATGTCGCTAATTATATCCCAGCCAGACTGACCGGACTGCTCGCCTCCCTTGCCACCGCGATCACGAAAGACAGGCTTTCAGGCAAAGAAGCGTTTTCCGTCATGCGCCGTGATGCACGTCTGCATCGCTCGCCCAATGCTGGCTGGCCGGAATCGGCTTTTGCAGGCGGGCTGGGGCTGGCGCTTGCCGGTCCGCGCCAATATGGGGCGGAGAAAGTCGAAGGGCCGATGCTGAATGCATCCGGCAAGCGCGACGCCAACGCTGATGATATCGATGCCGCGCTTCATCTTTTCTGGTCGACGATGAGCCTGATGACCGGACTGGTGATTGCTGCGAGCCTGATTGGGCTACTTGTCGGCTAGCACGAACCGCTTGCCATCGAAACGTTGCAGGCGGTTCGGGTTGTCGGTTCGGACACCATTGCCATCGAACTTGATCGAGCCAAGAACGGTTTCAAAGGAATTATTGCGGAGTGTGTCGATAATCGGCAGCTTCTGCTCGTCGGCACGCTTGATCACATCCGCAGGGATTTCCGCACTGGCATAACCAATGATTGCATAGGCGTCTGCAAGTTTCCCGGCCTGACGCAATGCATCGATTGCTGGCTTTGCCGTCGAGAGTTCCTGCGGACGGAGCGGGGCAATCATCAACGTGCCTTGACTTAAGGGCTGTGTGCCAGGTGCTGCGTCAAGAAGGCTGCCGCCAGCAATCGTCAGGGAATAGTTGAGCGCGGCAGCGCTTGCGCCTATAGCGGCGATATCGTCGCGCTCACCGCCGACATAAACATGGGTAGCGCCTGCGCGCCGCAACCGGGCGACCAGAGCATTCTGGTTATCGAGACCCGGTCGGTAGGTGTCTGTGAAAACCGGCTGTAGTTGTTGCTCTTTAAGGCTGGCTAAAACGCGTGCAGCTCGTTCACGTCCTTCGATGGTGCCATCATCGATGATTGCGAAAGATTGCGCGCGCCAAAGGCTGCCAAGGAAGCTCCCGGTTGCCTGCGTTTCCTTGTCTAGGCCGGTTGCAAGACGGAATACCGCCATCGGCGCGGGCGCACGTCTTTCAGTTAGCGTGGCTTCGCTGACGCCTGATGTCACAACAGGTATGTTGCCGGCTGCGAGAACCGGAAGTGCTGCTTCAAGTGCTTCCGGGCACAGAAAGCCGGTGACGACCCGGACGTTTTCCTTGACGAAGCGTTCTGCGGCTTCCTTGCCGCCTTCAGCATCGCAGCGATCATCGAAAATAACAAGTTCTGCGCCTTTTGCCGTGGCGGCTACACGAGCGCCTTCCGCCAGCTGATTGCCCAATGGAGCGAACGTTCCGGACAGCGGTGCTGCGAGCCCGACGCGCATATCCTCCGCCTGCGCCAGTACTGAACTGGCCAGCAGTATAAGGATGATACTTGTCAGTACTGCGGTCGGACGTTTCCCAAGCTCGATCACGTGATCCGTCTTCATTAAACAATTCGTGGCATTTTCAACGAAAAGTGGGTAGCTGTTTCCTGGCCTTTGTGCAATGCCCGTTATGTGGGGCCCTTATTTGGGCTCGTTATGCGGGCTTGTTACCAAGGTAGCTGGCTTCAGATAACATGCCATAGGGCGAGACGGATTCTGTTGGACGTGCAAACGATTAAGAACATCATTTCAAGTGCAGCTTCGGTGGAATCCAAGTCCTATCGGGATGCCATGAGCCATTACGCCGGCGCAGTACAGATCGTCACGACTGCCGGTAGTGCGGGAAGGCGTGGTCTGACGCTGACGGCGGCCTGTTCGGTTTCGGATAATCCGCCGACGATCCTAATTTGCCTGCAAAAGATTCATGAAGAAAACCGGCTGTTCATCGAAAACGGCGTGTTCGCCGTCAACACGCTCGCGGGGTCGCACCAACAGCTCGCAGACGCTTTTTCGGGCCGTATCGGCCTGACCCAGGATGAGCGGTTCGAACTGGCGCGCTGGGATGTTCAGGTGACCGGAGCACCCATATTGCAGGGTGCACTTGCTGCTTTCGATTGCCGGGTGGTCAGCGTGCAGGATCACTCCACGCATCACGTCCTTTTCGGGGAAGTCGTGGGCCTGCGGTCCAAAGCCGAGGACGAGGCGCTGGTCTATCTCAACAGGCGCTATCATACGCTGGAGCTGTAATCCGATGAGCCATAGAATGTTGAAGCATGGAATAGGTGGCCTGTTTGGGGCATTGTTTCTGTTTTCAACTGTGATGGCATCCGGGGCAGCGTCTTTGCCGCCATACAAGGACGATTATTTCGCCTATCCCGGCATTATCAGCAGCGCTGACAATGATGATTACAAGGTTATCGATTACAACGAGATGCGCGATATCAACGGGCGCGATGCGGTGCCTGAAAAGCGCGTGAAAGATGCCTATGTCTCGCTGAAGGCGCGCGCTTACCAGAAGGACGTTACCTTTCAGACTGCTGCCGGGCCGGTGAAGGCCATGACAGCAGGCAGGCGCGAAGGCGCGTCCTTTATCGTCATCTACCTGCATGGTAGGGGCGGTAATCGCCTGCAAGGTATGAATGATTTTACCTTTGGCGGCAATTTCAACCGTGTGAAGAATCTCGCGGCACTGAATGGCGGTCTCTATATCACGCCGGATTTCAAGGATTTTGCCGATGCGGGTGAGGCGCAGATTGCCGGATTGATCGAAGCAGCCAAGGCATCATCACCGAGCGCTCCGTTGATCCTGTCCTGCGGCTCGCAAGGCGGAACACTATGCTGGCGCATAGCGGCTAATGAAAAGGCGGGGAACCAGCTCGCAGGACTTATTCTGCTCGGCTCGCTTTGGGATGACGGATTTTTCAAGTCACCCGCATTCAAGAAACGTGTGCCGATCTTCTTCGGACATGGCAGCCGTGATCCGGTTTTTGCAATCGACAAGCAGGAAGCCTTCTATCGCGAGATAAGCAAGCGCGCGCCGGGTTATCCGGTCCAGTTCCGGCGTTTCGAAAGTGGTAATCACGGCACGCCGATCCGCATGTCCGACTGGCGCGAGATGCTGAACTGGATTCTAGCAAAACAGTGATGCCAGACTGTGGATGCGAATCGAAATTCTGGCAATGTGACCTTCCTGCCACTCGACAATCGAGCAAAACCGAATAGTTATCGAACTTAAAATTTTACCTACTCAGCAGATCCTATGAGGTAGATCATGTACGGACGCGCCCGCACCGGAGCCCGTTTTCTAGCCATTGCCATGTTGGCCCCGCTTGCCGCTGCCTGCACGACGACTGTACCAACCACGACGGCGACGCCGGGCAAGACCGATGCCCCGATCAGCGCGCCGACGATTTCGATGCCTCGCTTCACGCCGACAGCTTATGTCGATCCGGCGCTCGCGCAGCCGTGCATCACTGCCGCTGCCAACAAGTATTTCCTGCCGGAACACGCTATCTCTGCCATCAACTCCCGTCCGGGTGCAGCAGGCGGCACCGATGTCGATCTCAAGGTCGATCTGCGTACCGCTGTTTGCCAGCTGACCGCCAAGGGCGGTGTGCGCGCTGTTATCGATACGTCGCCGAAGAGCGCCGATCAGGTTGCAGCTGAAGCGGCAGCAGCCAAGGCCGATGCAGCCGCCGCTGCCCAGCCGAAAAAGGCTAAGGCGAAGAAGAACTGATTCAACAATCAGGGATAACACATGAAAAAGGCAGGGTTTTCCCTGCCTTTTTTGTTTGTCATTTCTCTGGCTTTTCGCCGTACCAGCGCGGTGTATAAACCCACTCCCTGCCATCAGATTTCGCAAAAACCTGCGTGTGGGACGAGCCGACAATCACAACGGTTCGCATGTCGACATCATCTGGTGTCAGTGCGCCGAGCGTGGTTGTCCGTGTAGTCTCAGCCGGTCTGCCTATGTCGCGCCCAAGGACAACGGGCGTTTCGGGAGACCGATATTGCCGCAGGATTTCAAGCGCGCGACCAAGCTGATGCGGACGTGCCCTGGAAATGGGATTGTAGAACGCCATGGCGAGATCGGCTTCGGCGGCAAGCGCAAGGCGCTTTTCGATAATTTCCCAGGGTTTCAGATTGTCCGACAGTGAAACGATGCAGAAGTCGTGTCCGAGCGGCGCTCCGATCCGCGATGCGGCGGCCATTGCAGCGGAAATGCCGGGCTGGATGACGAGCTCCACGCCGTGCCATGCCGCATTTTCCGTTTCGTGAAGCGCCTCCACGACTGCCGCAGCCATGGCGAAGACACCGGGATCTCCCGAAGAAACCATGGCGACATGTCGCCCGGAAGCAGCGAGTTCGAATGCATGACGTGCCCGCTGCATTTCTTCCCGATTATCAGTCATATGAACGATCTGATCGGCGCGGAAAGGACGAAGGTTTTCTTCCGCCATCCGCACATAGGTCTCATAGCCGAGAATGTCTTCGGCCTGTTCCAGTTCGTGCTGAACGGCAGGCGTCATTAGCTCTCGTGATCCGGGCCCAAGGCCGATAACGACCAGCTTGCCACGTTTTCGACCGACAAACAGAACATCTGCCGGGGTGGCAGCCACGGCAATGGCAAGCCCCAAGCTCTCCATCAGTTGAACCGGCTGTTCCACCGAATGAAGAACGATCTCACGAGCATCGGTTGCATTCGCCACATAGCGCAGCGGGACACCAATTTTCGCCGCAGCCTCTTGGAGCCGCGGCGAAGTGCAGTCTTTTTCGTGGGCGAGAAGCAATGCCAGCGACGCGGGGGCAATGCCTGCATTGGCGAGAGCATCTTCAATATCGTTCTGAATGTTCTCGCTGACCCTATCGACGCCAATCGCCACACTGCGCGGATGATAAATCAGCTCGTCTGGCTGGGGTGTGCGGATGTGGGGCGTTATGCTGATCGTCAGCGCACCGTCATTGGCGAAAGGCAGTTTGGAATCTGCAAGCCAGCGTGATTTTCCGTCAAGCTGCACCTTCTGTCCCGCAAGCAGGTTCGACGTGAAATTTTTCGCGTCGTCAGGATTGGCAAGGGTCAGTTCGGCAGGCGGGTGCAGCAGATTGATTCCGAACCGCAGTTCGCCGGACGTGGTTATGGCAGGCGCAACCTCAAGTGCCGCTGCAATTCGCCGGGCCATGTCATTGACACCGGAGAGACCACCCAGAAGCGGCACAACTGCGCTTCCATCTTCGGCGACAGCAAGAACCGGCGGTTCGACGCGCTTGTTCTGCAGCAATGGTGCCAGCGCCCGGATGACGATACCGGCTGCACAAAGCGCGATGATGGGGCGGCCCTCCTCATAAAGCGACCTGACCGCATCGCCGAAATGCACGAAGGTTTCATCCAGCGACGCAACACGGTTCTGGAGGCCGCATATTTCGGCACGTTCCAGCACCGATGCGATCCGCCGCGCGGCAGGAACCGCGGCTTCTCCGAGAACCAGAATTGCGGGAATCACGCGCCGTTCCATTTTTGCCCCGGAACGAGAATGATCGAGAAATAGGGACAGTCGCTACCATTGACTTCGGCAAGTGGCACAATGCGCTGATTGGCCATGGTGGCGCGCTCAATATAGAGCGCACGGTCCATGAGACCGAGCTCGCCCAGCACAGCGCGGACCTTATCGAGGTTTTTGCCAAGCTTCATGATAGCTGCAGCGCCTGTATCCGCGAGCCGTCGCGTCAGTTCTTCTGCGCTCATGACGCCGGAGAGAACGGATAATGTCTGATTGCGATAGACCAGTGGCGCGCCCAGCACAGCTGAAGCGCCAAGAACGGAGCAGACACCGGGCACGACTTCCGTTTCATACTGATCGGCAAGCCGGTCATGAATATACATGAACGAGCCGTAGAAAAACGGGTCGCCTTCCGCTATCACGGCCACATCCTGACCTCTATCAAGGTGGCTCGCTATCGTGCTCGTTATCTCGCCGTAGAAATCGCTGACGATCTGTTCGTAATCCATATGCGCGGGAAGCTTTTCCGTCGTCACTGGATAGATCAACGGCACCAGAACCTGTTCCGGTGAAAGATATTCCTCGACTATTGTGAGGGCATTGCCCCTCTTCCCCTTGGCTGCGTGATAAGCCACAACCGGTGCGCTTTTGAGGAGACGCAGGGCTTTCAGCGTTATCAGTTCGGGATCGCCGGGGCCAACGCCCAGGCCAAACAGTCTGCCTTTTACCGTCATTATTCGCGCTCCGACGCGAGCGCATTGACTGCCGCTGCCGTCATGGCGCTGCCACCACGTCTTCCGCGTACAATCACATAAGGTACACCGCGGCTGTTTGTGGCGAGTTCGTCTTTGGATTCTGCCGCGCCGACAAAGCCAACCGGCATGCCGATGATGAGCGCAGGTCTTGGCGCGCCAGCATCCAGCAATTCGAATAGGCGGAAAAGGGCGGTCGGTGCATTCCCGATTGCAACAATGCTGTTGCCGAGATGCGGGAGCCAGAGGTCGAGCGCTGCAGCCGAGCGGGTATTGCCGATCTTCGTTGCAAGCTCGGGAACCGATGGGTCGTTCAGCGTGCAGATGACTTCATTATTGGCAGGCAGACGAGAGCGGGTAATGCCTTCGGCCACCATGCGTGCATCACAAAGAATGGGCGCACCGGCGAGCAGAGCGTCGCGTCCGGCTTTGCCAGCGCCTTGCGAGAAAGCGAGGTCATTGACCACATCCACCATGCCGCAGGCATGAATGACACGGACTGCAAGCTTTTCCAGATCGGCTGATATCCGGCTTAGATCGGCCTCGGCGCGAATGATGGCGAAGGACCGGTCGTAAATGGCCTGCCCATCGCGAATATAGTCTGTCATGGTGACCGCTCTAATCAGTGTCGGGCGTTCAGAAGGCACGCCGCTTCGTCAATGGTGATATCAGTCGCCAATAGCCGTCCAAAGCGCGATGGTCCAGCCCCGTCTTGCGGAAACGTCTCTTGCGCATAAAGATCGTAGCGACCTGTCGAGCGCGCCAGAAGCGTGTGCGGCAAAGGTGCAAGTGCTGCGCATGACTTGGCGCATCCCGTGATGTGCACGGATGATTTTCCCGGCGCCAGATATGTTGCCAGCCTTTTACCGTCTGTCTGTGTGTCGGCGAGTGCGGAGACGCAGCCATTTGATCCCGAACAGGCACGAAGCCGCGCATGTGGGGCTTCGGCTGTCGTTTCGAGGTCAAGCGAACGAAGTTTTTCGGTTAGTTCACCAATCTGGGTTTCGCCTGCATAAGGCAGGATAACGCCTTGCCACGGCGTCAGACGCAGTCCACGCCTTCCGCTGTCGGAGAGATCTGCCAGACCTGCTAGTTGCGCCGATGTCAGGCGTCCCAGGAGCGGCACGGCGCCGACATAAAATGAACCGTCAGACTGCTGGTTGTTGCCAAGATGCGAAAATGGCATCGGTGCCTTGCGCTTCCAGCCGGTTGCGGGATGAATCGGGAACGACAATTCCCGGCTCAGACCTGCCACAAACTCTGATGCTGGGATGGCTTCAAACAGATGTTTCATCCGCGCAAAGCTGGCATGGCGTAAAAAACGACGCAGCATCGTTTCGATGAAGGGCAGGGCATGCTGCGCGTCTACGGCCCCCAGCGCTTCCCTGTCGGGAGACGAAGCAAGGCCAAAAGCAAAGGTTTCGCCGTCTATCGCCGAAAGCCAGATGTCACCCGGATGAGAAATCATCGCGCAGTTTTCGCCGCCGTCGATCTGCAGCGAGAATTTCGGCGACAGGGCATAAAAAGCCTCATTCGCCTGCAGCATGTCCAGCACAGACGATGCCAGTCCGGTGACGTCGCATATCTGGCCCCGGTCAATGCCAGCGGTGGGGCTGACCATCACATTGCGAATATCATCCGCACCGGGATTGTCGGCGCCAAGGCCAGCCTCGTGAAGTGCCGCGACGGCATCGTTCCAATGTCTGGGCGTAATACCGCGCAACTGGATATTGGAGCGAATCGACAGCTCTATCGCGCCTGCATCGAAACGTTCGGCTATTGCTGCAATTGAACGCGCCTGATCAGCTGACAGGCGACCAAGCCTCAGTTTGATACGGGCAATAGCCCCATCCCTGGCCATAACCATACGCGAAAGACCGGGGCAGGCGTTGCGCCTGTCGGGTTGGGCTTGCCGCGACTGAGTGATTTGCTGGCTCGACATTTCAGCCTTATACGCCTTGCCGCTTGCACTTGCTACTGCCCCGCCATACGAACAGGGAAAAGGAGCATCGCGCATGGCACGCTGGCTGACAGTGATCGGAATCGGTGAGGATGGGTTTGACGGGCTTGGGAAAACCGCGCTCGCCGCGCTCAACTCTGCTGCGGTCATTTTCGGCGGCAAGCGCCATTTGGACTTTCTGAGTGGCGATATCAAAGCCGAGCGCGTAGCCTGGCCATCTCCATTCGACGAAGCTTTCGTGATGATTGAGGCGTATCGCGGCCAGCCGGTGGTTGTGCTGGCAAGCGGCGATCCAATGTTTTTTGGTGTGGGAGCGACTTTGTCCCGGCATTTCTCGCCAGAGGAAATGCTTGTTCTTGCCTATCCGTCCTCTCTTTCACTCGCCGCTGCGCGCATGGGCTGGCCTCTTCAGGATGTGCGGTCTGTTAGCGTGCACGGTCGCCCGTTCGAACTTTTGCTCCCGCACATTCTGCCCGGCGAGAAACTTCTCGTGCTCAGCAATGATGGTTCGACGCCAGCAAAAGCCGCGGCAATGCTCAAGGACAAGGGTTTTGGCCAAAGCCTGATGACGGTGCTTGAACATATTGGCGGGCCAAAGGAAGGCCGGGTTCAGGGTTCCGCCGAAAACTGGTCCCATGAGCGATGCGCCGATCTCAATGTACTGGCGATTGAATGTGTTGCTGCGCCGGATGCGCGCGTGTTTTCTCCCGTCGCGGGTCTGCCCGATGAAGCGTTTGAGAATGACGGACAACTGACCAAGCGCGACGTTCGTGCTGTCACTCTATCGCGATTGCAGCCATTGCCGCGTCAATTGCTTTGGGATGTCGGCGCCGGTTGCGGATCGATCGGCATTGAATGGATGCGTGTTCATCCTTCATGTCGCACGATTGCCATAGAAGCGGACGAACAGCGGCAGGGGATGATCGAGCGAAATCGCGCGGCATTGGGTGTCCCCGGATTGCAGTTGGTCAAGGGCGGGGCGCCCTGTGCACTGGAAGGGCTGGAAGCGCCGGATGCGATCTTCATCGGCGGCGGTGTAACGGATGACGGCGTTCTGGAAGCCTGCTGGAACGCGCTGAAACCGGGTGGCAGGCTTGTCGCGAATGCAGTGACCTTGCAAAGCGAGATGCTGCTTTTCAACTGGCGTGAGAAATTCGGCGGAGAATTGACGCGTCTTGGCGTTGCGCAAGCGGGTGCACTTGGCTCTTTCGATGTCTGGCGACAGGCACTGCCCGTCACAATTTATTGCGGGTTCAAATCGAAATGATGACTTGAATAGTCATGTTATATTCGGGTAAGGCTGGGGAAATTGTTTCCCAAAGGAGGACGGGGCATGTCCGAACTCAACGCCAATACCCGCTTTGCGCTCACAAATGCCGGTCATGTGGTCAATCAGCTCCTCGATCATTTTGTCGAGCATGCCGACGTGCATCGGCAGGGCAGCACGGCCAAGCTGGTGCTGAGCTTCGGTCAGGCTGATGTGCAATGGGATGATGAAACGGTTAGCGTCGACGTCAAAAGCGAGGACGAAACCGGTCTTGCCTATATGAAATATTCCATCGCCGAGCATGTGCTGGAATTTCTCGACAAGGGCAGCGCCAAACCGAAAATCATCTGGGAAGGTGATGGGGCCGCCGGGTTGCCGCTGCCTTACTTCCGCGAGATGCAGGTCGTTGCAGTATCGAACGTAACGCCGCATATGCGTCGTATTCGTCTGAAGGGCGACAACCTGTTCCGCTTCTCGCAGTTGGGTCTTCATATCCGCCTGCTGTTTCCGCCGGAAGGTCTTGCCAAACCGCAATGGCCCACAACCGGCGAAGATGGCCGTCCTGTCTGGCCGGATGGCGAAGCCAAGCTTGCCACACGTGTCTATACGATCCGCAACATCGATAGCGTAGCCGGCTGGGTGGATATCGATATGGTCGTCCATGGCGATGATTGCGACGCGCCGGGTTCCGGCTGGGCTGTCAGCGCCAAGCCGGGCGATATTGTCGGGATGACGGGGCCGGGCGGTGGCGATGCGGGCGATGCGAAGTGGTATCTGCTTGCGGGTGACGAAACCGCGCTACCTGCCATCGGGCGCATTCTGGAGCGTCTGCCGGAAGGGACCAAGGCGGTCGTGCGCGTCGAGATCGGCAGTGCTTCGGAAGAGCAGGAACTTGTCTCTCGTGCCGATGTCGATCTGCAGTGGCTGAACCGTGACGGTGCGGAAGCCGGAACGACGACATTGTTGCAGGATGCGGTCCGCGCAGTCGAACTACCGGAAGACGAGGAAGACATTTACGTCTGGGCCGGTTGCGAGTTCAACGCATTCCGGTCGATCCGCACCTATATGCGCAAGGAACGTAATGTTGCGAAGGATCGCCAGCTTATTGTCGCCTATTGGCGGCGCGGGCAGGATGGCGACACACCGCGCAAGGCATCCGACGATTGATGCAATGAAAAAGGGGACCGGCAGGTCCCCTTTGTTTTTTGCATGTCTTTATCCCCCAAACCGATTACCACTTTTGGGAGACAAGTTTTTGCATTACCTGCGGAAGCCTTCGCTGGCCTGCATCAGGTTCTTCGTATAGTCGGCATGGATATTGCCGCTAACAAGATCGTCTGCCTGCAGCTGTTCCACGACCTCTCCATTACGCATGACAGCAAGCCGGTCGCACATATGGGTCACAACGCCAAGATCGTGGCTGACCATGACGAAGGTCAGGTTGCGGTCACGCCGAACCTGCTCCAGCAGATTCAGCACTTCCGCCTGAACCGATGCATCGAGCGCCGAGGTCGGCTCATCGAGCAGCAATATGCTGGGCTCAACGATCAGGGCGCGGGCAATGGCAATACGCTGGCGCTGGCCGCCTGAAAGCTGGTGCGGATAGCGAAAGCGGAAGCCGGAACCGAGGCCGACTTCATCGAGCGCCTTCACGATGCGCTGTTCGGTGTCGCCGACGCCGTGGATGGCAAGCGGTTCCAGCAGCAGCCGGTCCACCGTTTGCCGGGGATGCAGCGAGCCGTAAGGGTCCTGAAACACCATCTGGACATTGCGATAGAATGCCTTGTCGCGCGGCGTCTTCAGCAATTGCCCGTCTATGCGGATTTCGCCGTCTTCAACGGGTGCCAGTCCTGCAACGGCACGTAGCAGGGTCGACTTGCCGGAACCGGATTCACCCACGAGGCCGTAGGATTCGCCGCGCGCTACGTCGATGCTCACCGATTTCAGCGCATGGAAATGGTCGAAATAGACGTCGATATTGTCGACGCTCAGTGCAGATGCCGTGCTCATAGTTTCCCCTGTCATAGCTTCCAAGCCTCCTCGCGCTGCAAGGTTGGCAGGGGATGGCGATCGGCTCCGATTTTCGGCATGCAGTTCAGCAATCCTTGCGTATAGGGATGTTTCGCATTGGCGAGGTCCTTCGCCGCAATTTCCTCCACGATCTTGCCCGCATACATGACGATAACGCGGTCGCAGAATGAAGAAACGAGGCGCAGGTCGTGGCTGACGAAGATCAGCCCCATGCCGCGTTCGGCAACCAGCTTGTCCAGAATGCCGAGCACTTCAAGCTGAACCGTCACGTCGAGGGCCGAAGTTGGTTCGTCGGCGATCAGCATTTCCGGCTCGGCGACCAGCATCATGGCGATCATGACGCGCTGGCCCATACCGCCCGAAACTTCGTGCGGATAAAGGCTCATGACGCGTTCAGCATCGCGAATCTGCACGGCTTCGAGCATGGCGATTGAGCGCTTGCGGATTTCATCGCTGCTGAATTTGCCATGGGCCTTCAGCGTTTCGGCGATCTGCTTGCCGATGGTCATGACAGGGTTGAGCGAATATTTCGGGTCCTGCAACACCATGGCTATGCGGCCACCGCGCAAGGCGCGGCGTTCACGGGCCGACGCGTTTAGAAGGTCGATGCCATCGAACTCGAGTTTTCTGGCGGTGATCTTCGCATGGAGCGGGGTAAGCCCCATGATGGCGCGGCCGGTCTGGGATTTGCCAGAACCGGATTCGCCAACAATACCGAGACGCTCGCGGCCAAGCTCGAAGCTGACACCGCGCACGGCCTCGATTGCGCCTGTGCGCGTCGGGAAGGTGACGCGCAGGTCTTCAACAGTGAGAAGAGGCTTCATTGATTGTTACCCCGCGGATCGAGCGCATCGCGCAGGCCATCGCCCAGAAGATTGAAGCCAAGGCTGACGATCAGGATCGCAATACCCGGCATGGCTGCAACCCACCACTGGTCGAGAATGAAGCGGCGACCGGAAGCGATCATCGCGCCCCATTCAGGCAATGGCGGCTGAGCGCCGAGGCCGAGGAAGCCGAGGCCCGCTGCCGTCAGGATGATGCCTGCCATGTCGAGCGTCACACGCACGATCAGCGAAGATGTGCAGAGCGGCATGATGTGGCGCACGACGATACGGATCGGCGAAGCGCCCATCAGGCGAACAGCGGAGATATAATCCGAGTTGCGCACCGTGAGCGTTTCCGCGCGCGCAATACGCGCATAGGGTGGCCATGAGGTGATCGCGATGGCGATGATGGCATTTTCGATGCCGGGTCCGAGAGCAGCAACGAAGGCCAGCGCGAGAATGAGCTTCGGGAAGGCAAGGAAGATATCGGTGATGCGCATCAGTACGGCATCGACCCAGCCGCCGGCATAACCGGCGACAGTACCAACCAGAAGGCCGATAGGCGCGGCGATGATGGCGACCAGCAACACCACATAGAGAGTGAGGCGGGAGCCATAGATCAGACGCGAAAGAATATCGCGGCCCTGATCGTCGGTGCCGAGCAGATAGCCGGGTGTTCCCGGCGGCAGCAGGCGGGCATTGGCCAGATCGCCGATAACCGGCGAATGCGGCGCCAGCACATCGGCCAGCGCTGCAACGACGAGCAATCCGATGATGATCAGGAGGCCGAGAACCGCCAGCTTGTTGGCGGTGAAACGCCGCCAGACCATATAGGCCCGGCCGAGACGGGCTTGCGTGCGTGATTGTGGCCGCTCGGTAAGCAGCCATTCACGCCATGAGAGGTTGGAAGTATCTGTCATTTGGCTCATCGTACGCGCGTCCTTGGATCGAGAACCCGATAGAGAAGATCGGACACGAGGTTGAGCGCGATAAAGACCGACCCGATAACGATAGTGCCACCGAGAACGGCATTCATATCAGCGTTTTGGAGGGAATTGGTGATATAGAGTCCGAGGCCGGGCCAGGAGAAGATGGTTTCGGTCAGAACCGAACCTTCCAGAAGTCCGGCATAGGAAAGCGCAATCACTGTCACGAGCGGGACGGCGGCATTGCGCAGCGCATGGCCCCAGATGATGCGGGTTTCCGAAATACCCTTGGCACGAGCAGCAACGATATATTCCTGTTCCAGCTCGTTGAGCATGAAGGAACGGGTCATGCGGCTGATATAGGCCAAGGAGAAATAGCCGAGCAAAGCCGACGGCAGGATAAGGTGGGAGACGATATCCTTGAGAGCTGGCCAGTCGCGCTGGATGATCGCGTCGATCAGGTAGAAACCGGTGATCGGCGTGAACGTGTATTCGAATGTGATGTCGATACGTCCGGGACCCGAGGTCCAGCCGAGCCGCGCATAGAAGATCAGAAGTGCCAGCATACCGAGCCAGAAGATCGGCACCGAATAGCCAACGAGGCCGATCACGCGCACAATCTGGTCGACGAGGCTACCACGCTTCACGGCGGCGAGAACGCCGAGCGGAATGCCGAACAAAGCGCCGATGATGGTGCCGACGGTAGCGAGTTCCATGGTCGCGGGGAAAACGCGGCGAATGTCGGTCATGACCGGATTGGTCGTCAGTACCGAAGTGCCAAAATCGCCCTGTAGCACACCCTTAACGTAAAGATAGAACTGCTGGTAATAGGGCAGGTTAAAGCCCATTTCTTCCCGCACGCGCGCCACGACATGCGCAGGAGCGCGGTCGCCGACGATGGCAAGCACAGGGTCGATCGGCACCACACGGCCGATAAAGAATGTGACGGCCAGAAGGCCCAGATAGGTCGTGACGACGATGACCAGAAAACTGGCTAACGACGCGGCAAGGACCGTTGAACGCCGTGGCGCTCGCCTTACCTTTTTGGTGGTTCCAGTGTTGCTCAATGTTTTGACCGCTTCCGACAATGAGAGCATTTCAGAACAGGTTCTGGTCTGAAGCCTCAGTCATCTTTGCTTGAAAAGCCCTAGAACGGTTTCGATGAGCCGTTCCATTTCCTGTTGTGACGCATTTCCGGGAGCGAAACCGGTTCGCTGGAAATGCTCTGGAGCGGCTTTCCGTTTTGATTCAGAAAACCGCTCCATCCTTTTGTTTTTAAGCCGATTCAGCGCATGAAAAGCTTTCATGCGCTGAGGCGCAGCCAACTATTCCTTGCTGATGGGCGCCAGGAAATTGGAGTCGAATGTCGGGCCGAGCTTGTAGCCCTTCACGTTGCCGGCGATACCTGCAACTTCAACCTGCTGGAACAGCATGACGAACGGGCTCTGGTCGAGAGCTTCCTGCTGAAGCTTCTTGTACTGTTCAGCACGCTTGTCGTTATCGCGTTCCAGAAGAGCTGCCTGCGTCTGCTTGGTCAGCTCAGGAATGTCCCAGGCGTTGCGCCATGCAAGCGTTTTGGTCGATGCGTCGTCGCTGTTATCCGGGTTGCTGGTGAAAGCTTCGGCATTGGAATTCGGATCCCAATAGTCCATGCCCCACTGGCCAATATACATGTCGTGGTTACGGGCACGATACTTGGTCAGTGTCTGCTTGCCGTCGCCGGGGATGATTTCGATCTTCACGCCAGCCTGAGCAGCGGTCTGCTGGAAGGATTCGGCAATGCCGGTGACCGGTTGGCCGTTACGGACGTCGAACGTGACCGATAGACCATCCTTCAGGCCTGCCTTGGCGAGCAGTTCCTTCGCCTTGGCTACGTCGAGCTTGTAGGGTGCAGCATCGAGAGAACCAAGAACGCCCTTTGCCTGATAGGTCTGACGGATTTCACCGATGCCCTTGATGAGGGTTGAACCGATTGCATCATAATCGACCAGATATTTGAACGCTTCGCGAACTTCCGGCTTGGCCAGGTTTTCGTTCTTCTGGTTGAGGCTGATGTAATAGACCGTGCCCTTGGCAGCGCTGGCGGTCGTCAGCTTGTCGTTCTTCAGAACGGCTTCATAGTCGCCCGGTTCCAGATTGCGCGCCACATCGACGTCGCCGGATTCAAGCATCAGGCGCTGCGTCGCGCTTTCCTTGACGTGACGATAGAAAACGCGCTTGAGCTTTGCCTTTTCGCCGTAGAAATTGTCGTTGCGTTCCAGAATGACGACTTCATTGGCGCGCCATTCGCGGATCGTGAACGGGCCCGAGCCTGCCGACTTGGTCTTCAGCCATGCGTTGGCATAGTCGGTGTCGTATTTGTAATCGTCGGTCGGCGTGACCTTTGCGGCATGCTCTTCGAGGAGCTTCTTGTCGACGATTGCGGCCACGGTCGCGGTCAGGCAGTTCAGCACGAAGCTTGGTGCATATGGCTTGTCGACGGTGAAGACGAAGGTAGTATCGTCTACGGCTTTCGCCTTTTCGTTGACGTTATCCTTGGTCAGGCCGAACTGGGTCAGGATGAAAGCCGGGCTCTTGTCGAGACGCACAGCGCGTTCGAAAGAATAAGCCACGTCGGCAGACGTTATCGGGTTGCCGGAGGCGAACTTGATGTCCTTCTTCAGCTTGAACGTATAGGTGAGACCATCGTCAGAAACGGTCCAGCTTTCAGCGACGCCCGGTATGACTTTCGACGTGTCGTTGATATCGAGGCGAACGAGCATGTCATAAGCGTTGCCGATGAATTCGGCCGGGCTCAGTTCGAAGGATTCTGCCGGGTCCAGCGTGATCGTGTCATCGATGGCCCATGCCTGAACCAGTGTGTCGGCTGGCGTGGCCGACCAGGCTGGATTTGCGGCCAGTACCGCGGCAAGTGCTGCACCCGCAGCCAGAATACGAAAACGTCCGAAATGCATCATGTTGAGAGTCCCCTTCCTATGATTTTGTTTGGGATTTTGTCTTTGTTTTTTCGCGCATCTTATTCCGAAAACCATTTCACACTTTTCGGGATGCGCACCAGATCAGGCCGCTTCGTGCCAAGCCTGTTTCAGAACCCGTACCCAATTGTCCTGGCAAAGTTTTGCTAGCTCTTGTTCACTATAGCCCGCTTTTCGCAGTGCATCGACAAGGTTTTGCGTGCCTGCGGCATCGCCAATTTCGGCTGGAATTGTTGCGCCGTCATAGTCCGAACCGAGCGCTACGCAGTCGATGCCCATGCGTTCAACCATGTAATCCACGTGGCGAACTACATCGGACAGCGGCGTGTTGGCGTCTTCCTTACCGTCCGCGCGCAGCATCGTCGTGGCGTAGTTCAGTCCGGCAAGACCCTTGCTCTCGCGGATCGCATCAAGCTGACGGTCGGTCAGGTTGCGGGCGACAGGAGTGAGGGCGTGTGCGTTGGAATGGCTGGCGACCAGCGGCTGATCGCTCAGTTTGGCCACATCCCAGAAACCTTTTTCGGTGATATGCGCCAGGTCGATCAGAATGCCCTTGGTGTTGCACGCTTTGACCAGGCGCTTGCCTGCATCGGTCAAGCCCGGGCCAGTATCGGGGCTCATCGGATAGGCGAATGGAACACCGTGAGCGAAAACGTTGTTGCGGCTCCAGACCGGTCCGAGCGAACGCAAGCCGGCAGCATAAAAGACCTCAAGAGCAGCCAGATCGGCATCGATGGCTTCGCAGCCTTCCATGTGCAGCACGGCGGCGAATGTGTCGCTGTTCAGCGTTTCGTCGAGTTCACGACCGTTGCGGCAGAGCTTCCAGCCCCCGGCAGCTTCCAGCTTCAACGCGATGGCTGCGATTTCGAGAGCGATGTCGAGGGAGGGGCTACGTTCCAGCGGCACTGAAAGCGGCGTTTCGTAGTGGCCATTGGCATCAGGCTTGCCCAGTTCGATATGCTCGCCCGAAGGTATGTAGATGGCGCATATGCCACCGGCGAGACCGCCCTTGCGCGAACGGGGCAGATCGATATGGCCGATATCCGTCCCGTCGATAAATTCCTTGATCGGGTCTTGGCCCTTGCGGGCATTTTCCCAAAGCCGCAGAAGGACATCGTTGTGTCCGTCAAAAACGCGCTGCATTCTTTCATTCCTGACTGCATGGTCTGCGACAGCAGAGCCACATATCCAAGTGTTCAGGCGCGAGGAAACAACACGGCAAGGTAAGATAACCTCCCGATATGGTGGTTGAGCTTTTCGCTCTTATTGTTCCCCGCACTTCCACTACCAATTTATAATCGGTTAGTGCCTGTCGGAGTCAAGCCATCGAATGACGTAGTCAGACTGCGAAATGAAGATAAATTTATGCAAAACGAAAGGGCTGCGCTATGAAACGCAGCCCTTTGTGCAAATGCAGAATTGCTTGATGCAAAAACAGAATGAAGTTTCGCATCGGATCGCGAGGCCTAGAACTTGTAGTTCAGACCGGCCTTGATCGAATGGTTCTTCAGATTGTTGCGCTGTTCCACGCCGTTGACACGGGACTTCACATCGTTAAAGCGCTGGAAGTCATATTCGGCCTTTACGGAAAGCGGGCCGCTCAGGGCCTGTTCAACACCAGCGCCAACCAGTGCGCCACCTTCCCAGCCCGGAGCCGAGGTGGTGTTGTCCTTGGCCTTGAAGCGGGTCACGCCGTAGCCAGCCGTGCCGTAAACGAGCGTCTTGTCGAAAGCATAGCCGACCTTGCCCTTGGCATTGCCGTTCCATGACTGCTGAAGGCTGCCGCCATTGCCGATGCGATGTTCGGCTTCGGCGAAGTTTCCTTCGAGTTCTCCGCCAAACACGACATTGCCGCTCTGCATGTTTTTGCCCACGACAACGCCGCCAAGAGCACCAGTGCGGTTGGTGAAAGGACCGGGAACCCTGGACGAAGAAGCGCCAACCTGTGCGCCGATATAGTTGCCGGACCAGTCATGCGGGCCTGCGGCGACAGGATCATTATAGGAATAGTCGGTTGCTCCCATCATGTCGGCAGCGAAAGCCGAACCTGCAAAAGCAACGATTGCGGCGCCAAGCGCCACTGCGGTGATAGAACGCTTCAACATTTTTTACTCCGATTTTCCCGTCTGGAAACGTTGGCGGGAAACATGCCTGAATTCATTATACCCATCGAAAGGCCGTGCCTTCGAACTGGCTCTCGTCTCACCTCTGATTGTGTCCAAATTTAAGAAAATTCGAGCGATTTCCATGCAATGCGCAACCATTCTTCGCGCTATGCTTAACAATCGGTAACTGCTGGATGCGGAAATTTTTGTTAGATCAATCCCAGTCCACGGAAGCTGGCATGGCCGTGCTTTCCGACGATGACATGATCATGCACCGTGATGTTGAGTGCTTTGGCAGCGTTGACGAGCTGCTTGGTCATATCGATGTCGGCGCGCGATGGTGTGGGATCACCGGAAGGATGGTTGTGGACCAGAATAATGGCGGTGGCGGAGAGTTCCAGAGCCCGTTTGACCACTTCGCGCGGATAGACCGGCGTGTGGTCCACCGTGCCCGTCTGCTGGACTTCGTCGGCAATCAGTTTGTTCTTCTTGTCGAGAAACAGGATGCGGAACTGCTCGCGGGTCTCGTAAGCCATGGCCGCGGTGCAATATTCGATCACCTTGTTCCAAGAGCCGAGTACTTCGCGCTCCATGACAGTGCTGCGCGCACTTCGCTTGGCGACAGCCTCTACAAGCTTGAGTTCATGCGCCACAGTAGGACCGGCGCCGGGAACTTCGGCAATCAGCTTTTCGGGGGCGGCCAGTACTTCGGCAATCGAGCCGAACCGCATCAGCAGAGCTTTGGCAAGCGGCTTGGTGTCGGCGCGGCGAATGGCGCGAAACAACAACATTTCGAGCAGTTCATAGTCCGCCAGCGCATCGGGAGTATCCCGAAAGCGCTGTTTGAGACGATCACGATGCCCGGCATAATGCGGTTTGTCGATCTTCGGCGTAAGTTGAAGTGTATCACTGAAACCGGGCAACTCAATGTTACCCGGCTCATTCTTGCTCTTTGCCATCCTGTTTAAACCCCCGCAAAAACAGACCAGACAATTACCGAGAACTATATCTCTTCGTTGTTATCTCATGGAAGATGGGCCGAAGACATTGGCCGGAGAGAGTGTAAATATCTCGCAGCCATCCTTCGTAACACCCACCGTATGTTCATATTGTGCCGTCAGCGAACGGTCTCTGGTAACCGCGGTCCAGCCGTCGGCGAGAACCTTCACGTGCGGCTTGCCGAGATTGATCATCGGCTCGATCGTGAAGATCATGCCTTCCTTGATCTCAACACCTTCATTCGGCGTGCCGTAATGGAGGATATTCGGCGCATCATGGAACAGCTGTCCCACGCCGTGACCACAGAAATCGCGCACAACGGAACAGCGCTCGCCTTCGGCAAAAGTCTGAATTGCGGCGCCGATAGCGCCGGTTTTCACGCCAGGCTTTACGGCGGCAATCCCACGCAGAAGGCTTTCATAGGTGACTTCAAGCAACCGCTCAGCGGCGCGCTTGATTTCGCCTACCGCATACATGCGGCTTGAATCGCCGTGCCAGCCATCAAGGAGATAAGTCACGTCGATATTGACGATATCACCCTCGCGCAGTGGCTTCTCGTTCGGAATGCCATGGCAGACGACGTGATTGATCGACGTGCAGGTTGATTTCGTGTAGCCGCGATAGTTCAACGTTGCCGGAAACGCGCCGTGATCCATGCCGAACTCGAACACGAAGCGATCGATTTCATTGGTGGTCACGCCCGGCTTGACGATATCGTTGAGGGCATCGAGACAGCGTGCCGTCAGGTTGCAGACCGTGCGCATACCCTCGAAAGCCTCGGGGCCATAGAGCCTGATCTGGCCCGTATATTTCATGGGTGCGCTTGTTGCTTCGATATAGGTTACCATCACTCGATCCGTCTTAATCTACTCAATTGGCACCAGCTTACTGGCATCAATGCTTTTGTCCGTTATGTGGCACCGAACGGCCCAAGCCTCAACCCCGTTTGCACGCGCACGTTCAAAAGCGCGTGCGTAAGTGGGGTCGAGATCACCCGAAATGCTGAATCTGCTGCAATCGTTTCGCTGGATAATAAACAGCATCACGCCCCGATGACCAGCGGCAACAACGTCGACGAGTTCATCAAGATGTTTTGCGCCTCGCGCCGTCACCGTATCGGGGAATTCCGCCAATCCGAGCGTGCGAATAAAGTGTACATTCTTGACCTCGACATAGGCTCGCTGGCGCGGGCCGTCATCCAATAAAAGGTCGATGCGCGAGTTGCGGCCATATTTCTGTTCACGCTTGAGGCTGGCATATCCTGCGAGGTCAGGAATGAGACCGTTGAGGATTGCTTCTTCGGCGATCCTGTTCGGCAAGCCGGTGTTCACGCCGACCAGTGTGTTATCCGCTTCGACAATCTGCAGCGTATGGGCATATTTCCGGTGAGGGGCATCCGAAACACTCAGCCAGACGCGAGAACCTGGAGCGGTCAATCCGAGCATGGAGCCGGTATTGGGCACGGAAGCAGTGATGAAACGCCCATCGTCAAGTGTGACGTCGGCCAGAAATCTTTTGTAGCGGCGTTCCAGCCTGCCGGTAACCAAAGGTGTTTGAAAAATCATGTGCCGATTTAGAGTAGTTCGGCGCGTGCGCGAAAGGCTTTTCTGATTACGTTGCGAAATTAGTCAGTGAACGAGAGCAGTTGGCCTAGAACAGCGCCTTAACGACGTCGGCCCAGCTCATATCCGCACCGAGAACCATTGCGGCTGCAACGAGGCCGGCCCCGAGAAAGGTGAGGGTGGTTCTTGTTTCGCTTGTCATTATTCTTCCCCATCAAATCACTTGTTCGAAGTTGGGAAGAATTTCGCGGGAGAATTTGCCCGGATTGTGATGCGATAATGGCTATTCCGGGCAATTTGCGGGCTTTTTACAGATAGGGTAAACGCCGCCCCGCTTGTGTTACTGTTTTACCCAATTGAAGACGAGTTCCTCGCGGAAAGCGAAGCGGACGACGTGACTTGCCACGACCTCTTCGAGGCGGGCGAGGTTTTCTTCCGAGGTTTCAACCGTTGTGGTCAGTTTTTCCGCATCGGCATCGAGAATCACGAGACGATTCTCGCCGAGATCGATGGTGCCGTGTTCCGGCGTGAATTCGACTGCGAATTTGTGCGCCCAATGTTTGCAGAGCTGCTGAAGGTAGCGGCTGGCATGGGCGGTGGGAACGATTGCTGTTGCTTTCGACATTATGCTGTCCTTTCGAAAAGGTTGCAGCCCGGCGCGTAACAGCATCCTGGCAATTCAGCCAGTAATATTTGCGTCAATTCTAAAGGAAAAGAAAAACCAGCAATGGTACGCCCAAGGGGAATCGAACCCCTGTCTGCGCCGTGAAAGGGCGCTGTCCTAACCGCTAGACGATGGGCGCCTGCTGGTGTGGGGCGCTTATAGTCAGGAAATTTCTGACATGCAAGCCCCTTTTTTCACCTGTCTGTGAATAAGTTCAGGCAGCACGAAACGGCGCCAATCAAGCGCTAATGGATTGAATTATAAGGGAAAAAGAAAAACCAGCAATGGTACGCCCAAGGGGAATCGAACCCCTGTCTGCGCCGTGAAAGGGCGCTGTCCTAACCGCTAGACGATGGGCGCCTGCTGGTGTGAGTGGGCTTATATTCAGGAAGGTTCTGACTCGCAAGCCCCAAAAAACACTTTTCTGAAAAAAATCGAATGTACTGCAAAAATGGGGGAAACTTCGGCGGGTGGATTCCTTATTTCCTTGAATATAAAGACAAAAGAAAAAGCCGGATCATATGATCCGGCTTCCGTGTATCCTTGGGACGCCTCTTTTTTAGCCCTTGCAGCGCCAGTTCCAGTCGCGTTCCGGCCCAACGTCGACGTGAACCGAAGTCGTGTGGCAATAGGTGCCGACGCCGCCACGTCCCGACATGGACCGGGCGAAGCGAGCGACTTCCCACTTGGAAACGCCGTCGATCTGAATATCTGCGGCTGCACAGATCATATGGAGCGATTTGCGGGCACCATTGACTTTCCGGTTATAGGACGGGCTGCGATAGCCCGAAGTTACCATTACCGGACGGCGGAAATGCCGCTCCATGGTTTTCAGCATGGATACGAGTTGCGGCTTGAGACAGGCAACATCGACGGTCTGTCTTTGTACTTTCAGGCCATTGGGCGCAAGGCGGGCAAGACCCGGAGCCGAAGCAAGTGTTACGCTCGCAAATTCATCATCTTCGTTCGCGTCAATATCGCTATCGTCATAAAGACTGTTGCGATGCTTGATTTCAACGCCGCCATTGGGGCGCACGCCCGGCAGCGAATAATTGTATTCATGCTTCGCAGATGGCGAAACCGGTTTGGCGACAGCAAGCTTCTTGTTTTCGGTTCTGTCTGAGCGTTTTCCGGTCGATTCGTCCGAGAAAAGTCGGGATATGCTGCCTTGCGAAGCCGTTGGGCGCTGCGGCGAGGCGTAAGCGCTCTTCGTGGAGCCGAACAATGAAGCGACCTGAACGGGCTTTTCAGCTTCGGCAGGTTTTGCCGCTGCGGTTTGCTGTGTTTCTGCAGCTTCGGCAGGCTTTTCGTCCTTTGCCGGTTCCTGCTGCTTTTTCGTGGTTTCGGCTGGAGCGGCTGCCGCAGGTTGTTCTGCGGCTTGCGCAGGTTCAGTTTCAGCGGGCTTGTTGCCACCGAACATGCCGAAAAGCGATGAACTCTTCGGCTGCTGCGGGGCGAGGGCTGCTACCTGTGCGGGCTGTTGTTCCGTGGCCGTTGCAGTCTCGACCGGTTTTGCCTGCTCTTTATTATTGGTGTTTGTCGCTTCAGCCACTGTGGCGGGTTTAGTTTCGCCCGGCTTGGCTTCGGCCTTTTTCTCTTCTGTCGACGGAGTTGCAGCCGTCGCTTCTGCGGCAGCTGTCTGATCGGCGGCACTTTGCAATGTGTCCGCAATCATGGAGCCACCGGTTGCAGAGGTCATCTGGAGCGGTTTGCCGTCAAGGCCTGTACCGGTTGACGTGCAGGACGCGACAAGAAGCGCAAGCAAAGCCACGCTGCCTGAAAGAAACCTGCCGGTGGTCCGGTGTGTAGAATGCGCAAATTTCAACAGTCTGCTCCAGCTCGATTTCCCTGACCAGTTTGGCGACCCGAATCCATTCGGGCCTACCTGGTTTCGGGAGATCGGCTCTCCCGTGCGAGGCTGACATCATCCCTGATGGCTATCGTCCCCACAGCTCCCGACTGTTCGTGCCGGGAAAGAAATTCAGAAATATCAGCGTGTTATGATGGTCACTTCAGAGTTATGACTGTCATTTCGCTGTATTGGACAAATCACCTGATTGGCAATTGGTTACCAATTTTTAAGTTTTTTAATCGCCGAGCGCAACTATTGATGCACATTTAGAGTTAAAAGACTTCGCAGTCCGTGCGGAATATTCGACAATAACGAAATATTACTTTATGTAACCATTGGTTACATTCGCCGTTCCTATCCGTCGCGCACGATAGTCTGCGAGCCCTGATCCGGCTTCACGGCAAGGCGAATTTCCGATTTACATCACTCACTTGTTGACAGGGTGCCTCGACTTGGTGCTATCCCTTCGCAATTGCTTTATCTTTGTCTGGTGTTGTGGCCAACGGCACCTTATGCGGCATTAACCGGGAACAGAAACATGACCAATCGCACGCGGCAGATCGCCAATCTTTTGCTGGCAGCAACGGCGGCGGCGATGCTCACGGCATGCGCGGGCGGAAAAGAGTTTCAGGGTACGCCGCAGGAAGGTGCTTCGCGCACCGGTGTTTTCCCCACATTCGGCCATATGCCGAAGGCTGCGACCACGCAGATCACCGCAGAAGAAAAGCAGCAGCTTACAACCAAGCTTGATGCCGACCGCACGCGTCTGGCGGCATCCAGAGGCACTGGCGCCGGCTTCACGCCCGCCGAGGCTGCGAGCTTGCGTCAGCAGGCGCAGCAGGAAACGGACGCTACCCTGAAACAGATCGAAAGCGGGGAAGAGTAAATCCTCTTCCTTGGTTTTTTGGCGCGCATCTTATCCGAAAACCGTTTCACACTTTTCGGGATGTGCTCTAAAGACGAAATCCGCGTTCTTTGACGCGGCAACACGTCTCGACCCGATTCGAGAACAGGTGTATAGCTCCATTGCGGCGCATACGCGCCATTACGTTCAACCCTCCACTGGAACAGGATCATGTCGGAAGAATTCCATAAAGTCCGTCGTCTGCCCCCTTATGTCTTTGAACAGGTCAATCGTCTGAAGGCATCGGCGCGAGCGGCGGGTGCCGACATCATCGATCTGGGCATGGGCAACCCCGATCTGCCGACCCCGCAGAACATTGTCGACAAGCTGTGTGAGGCCGTGCAGGATCCGCGCGCGCATCGTTACTCCTCATCCAAGGGGATTCCGGGGCTGCGTCGCGCGCAGGCACAATATTATGCGCGCCGCTTCGGTGTGAAGCTCAATCCCGATACGCAGGTCGTTGCCACGCTCGGTTCCAAGGAAGGTTTCGCCAATATGGCGCAGGCCATCACCGCGCCGGGCGATGTGGTTTTGTGCCCGGACCCGACCTATCCGATTCACTCCTTCGGCTTCATCATGTCGGGCGGGGTGATCCGTTCAGTTCAGGCCAAGCCGGATGATACCTTCATTCCGACACTTGAGCGCGGCGTGAAGCACTCGATCCCGAAGCCGATCGCATTGATCCTGAATTTCCCGTCCAACCCGACGGCCTATGTAGCAACGCTTGATTTCTACAAGGATGTCGTCGCATTTGCGCGCAAGCATGACATCGTCATCCTGTCGGATCTAGCCTATTCGGAAATCTACTTCGATGGCAATCCGCCACCGTCGGTGCTGGAAGTGCCGGGCGCCATGGATGTGGCGGTGGAGTTCACCTCCATGTCGAAGACGTTTTCCATGCCGGGCTGGCGCATGGGGTTTGCGGTTGGCAATGAGCGCCTGATCGCGGCTCTTACCCGCGTGAAGTCCTATCTCGACTATGGTGCGTTCACACCAATCCAGGTTGCCGCGACGGCAGCGTTGAATGGTGACGGTTCGGACATCGCCTATGTGCGCAATGTCTATAAACAGCGCCGCGATGTGCTGGTCGAAAGCTTCGGTCGGGCGGGCTGGGATGTTCCGCCGCCAGCGGCAACCATGTTCGCCTGGGTTCCGATCCCTGAACGCTTCCGTCCACTGGGTTCGCTCGAATTTTCCAAGCTTCTGGTCGAGCAGGCCGATGTGGCCGTTGCGCCGGGCATCGGTTTTGGCGAACACGGCGACGATTATGTGCGTATCGCGCTGGTCGAGAACGAACATCGCATTCGTCAGGCCGCGCGCAACATCAAGCGGTTCCTCTCCACCAAGGATGAGAACCTGCAGAATGTGATACCGCTCGAAGGTCGTCGCGGATAATATTTCAAAAGGCTACGGGCGGCATCATGCAGCCCGTGGCATCTCACCCGATAAGCCACTCCATACAGAAGGTCGATATAATGAGTGATGCATTACGGATCGGCGTTGCCGGGCTCGGCACCGTTGGTGCTTCGGTGTTGCGTATCCTGCGTGACAAGTCCGAAATGCTCACGCGCCAATGCGGCAAGCCCGTAACGGTTACGGCGGTCAGTGCCCGCGACCGCACGCGGGACCGCGGTATCGATCTTTCCGGTATTGCCTGGTTCGACGATCCGGTGGAACTGGCCAAATCTGCCGATATCGACGTTTTCGTCGAGCTGATCGGCGGTGAGGACGGCCCGGCCAAGGCTTCCGTGGAAGCAGCTCTGCGCGCCGGTCGCCATGTCGTCACCGCAAACAAGGCCCTGCTTGCGCGCCATGGCGTTGCGCTTGCCAAGATCGCCGAAGACAAGGGCGTTCTGCTCAATTTTGAAGCGGCTGTTGCGGGTGGCATTCCGGTCATCAAGGCGATGCGTGAATCGCTGACCGGCAATACGGTTTCGCGCGTCTATGGCATCATGAACGGCACTTGCAACTATATCCTGACCCGGATGTGGGAAGAGGGTATTTCGTTTGAAGACTGTCTCAAGGACGCGCAGCGCCTCGGTTATGCTGAAGCTGATCCGACGTTCGACATCGAAGGTAATGATACGGCGCACAAGCTGGCGCTCCTGACCAGCCTTGCCTTTGGTACGCAGATCGCTGCCGACGATATCTATCTGGAAGGCATCAGCAATATCTCGCTGGCCGATATTCGCGCCGCTGATGAACTCGGCTATCGCATCAAGCTTCTGGGCGTCGCGCAGAAGACCGATACGGGCATTGAACAGCGCGTGCACCCGACCATGGTGCCGACCTCGTCGGTCATCGCGCAGGTTCATGGCGTCACCAACGCCGTGGCAATCGAAACCGATCTTCTGGGCGAGCTTTTGCTTTCCGGTCCCGGTGCAGGTGGCAATGCGACGGCTTCCGCCGTGATCGGCGATGTTGCGGATATCGCCAAGAGCCGTCCGGGTTTCCAGCACGGTCCTGTGTTCGGTACGCCTGCCAAGGCATTGCAGCCTTACAAACGGGCCAAGATGCGCAAGCATGCAGGCGGTTACTTCATCCGTCTGACCGTCCTTGACCGCATTGGCGCTTTTGCGGCCATTGCCAAGCGCATGGCTGAAAACGATATTTCGCTGGAATCGATCGTCCAGCGTCCACCAATGGATGGCGCAGCCAACGAAGGCATCAAGACGGTCATCCTCGTCACGCATGAGACGACTGAAGCAGCCGTCAAGAAAGCGCTGGAAGCAATCCTCAAGGACGATCATCTGGTCGATAAACCGCAGATGATCCGCATCGAACGCGCCGGGTGAGAACCGGCGTGCCTGCCTCTCTTGCAGGTTGGATTCACCTTTGTTATGAAAGCCGGGTCGGATTTGATCCGGCTTTATTCGTTTCAAGAGACAAAACAGGAAAAGGAGGGCTGTATGATGTATGTGACGCGTCATGATCATCACCGTCAGCACGGCCCCGATTTTGCCCTGCATAAGTAACTTGTGCAGGGCGGAAAAAGACTGAAATCACTGTCTTGTTCTGCCTTTTCCTGAAGGCGCGGTCGTTGAACCGCTGCCGGACATTCGCCAGCACATCTATTCGTGTCACGGTTTGGAAACCGGACATTCGTGCGTGGCAGAATTGGGCTGATTGCCATGTCTCTTGTTTCTATCCAGAATCTTTCCCTGACCCTTCATGAACCTCTGTTTGCCAATCTCGATCTCGTCATAGGCGAGGGCGAGCGGCTTGGCATCGTCGCTGCCAACGGGCGCGGCAAGACCAGTCTTCTGCGTCTCCTTGTCGGGGAGGGCGATCCGACACTTGGCACCATCACGCGGTCGCGCGGGTTGAAGATCGGCTATGTCAGCCAGTATGTGCCCGAAAACCTGTTGAACCGCAGTTTCTATGAGGTCGTGCTGGATGGGCTTGACGAAGAAGAGCGCGATTATGAAAGCTGGCGCGCCGATATCGTGCTGGATGACCTCAACGTCACCGAAGAACTGCGGCAGCGCTCCATCGGGCAGTTGAGCGGCGGCTGGCAGCGGCTTGCACTTCTGGCGCGCGCTTGGGTTTCCGAACCTGATGTTCTTCTTCTCGACGAACCGACCAACCATCTGGACCTTGAAAAAGTGAGGTTGCTGGAAGACTGGCTGAATGCGCTGCCGCGTTCGGTTGCGGTGGTGGTCAGCAGTCACGATCGCGCATTTCTGGATGCGGTTACGAAGCGAACGCTGTTTCTGCGGGCGGAAAAATCACCGGTTTTCGCCTTGCCATATAGTCAGGCGCGTGTTGCGCTCGATGAAATCGACGCGGCCGATGCCCGGCAATTTGAAAAGGACATGAAAACAGTCCAGCAGTTGCGCAAGCAGGCGGCGAAGCTCAACAATATTGGCATCAATTCGGGTAGTGATCTGCTTGTGATCAAGACCAAGCAGTTGAAAGCGCGGGCCGACAAGATCGAGGAAAGCGCCAAGGCGGGGCATGTGGAGCGCTCAGCCGGCAAGATCATACTGAGCAGTCGAGGCAGCCACGCCAAGGCACTGGTTGTTCTCGATCAGGTCGAAATTGCCACGCCCGATAGGCGACTTCTCTTCAAGACAGGACAGCTTTGGATCAATCCCGGTGACCGAATTGTTCTGCTGGGGGCCAATGGCATGGGCAAGACCCGGTTGCTGACGCTCGTGCGCGAGGCCATCCTTGCGCCGGATCAGGCACAAGCCGGTATCAAGGCAACGCCGTCACTGGTGCTTGGATATAGCGATCAGGCCCTGTCGGAACTTCGCTCGAACTGGACGCCATTCGAGACGATTGCAAGAAGGTTCGATATTGGCGACCAGCGGACGCGATCCTTGCTGGCCGGGGCGGGCATGACGCTTGAAATGCAGGCCAAGCCGCTTGAACGCTTGTCTGGCGGGCAGAAGGCGCGACTTGCCATGCTGGTTCTGCGACTGACCAATCCGAACTTCTATATTCTTGATGAACCAACCAATCATCTCGATATCGAAGGTCAGGAAGCGCTGGAGGTGGAACTGCTGCGCAACGAGGCGGCGAGCCTGATCGTCTCGCATGACCGCAGTTTTGTTCGCAATGTCGGCAACCGTTTCTGGATGATCGAAAGAAAAAAGCTGGTCGAAGTGGAAACTCCGGAGTTTTTCTTTGATGGAATCGGAAGCTGATTGCCCGCAACATCTTTTGGTTGTTTAACAATTTCTGCAACTTCTGGCCGGGTGTGAGCGTTCACATCCGGCCCGGACATGAAACGAAGCGTGTATAGCTTAAATCGATTAAGAGTTTGAGCGTACATTGTTTTTAGCTCTATCGCCCTTGCGGGGGGCGGGGGACTTTGACAAAAGGTTTGCACAGTGTCGCTATAAGAGGCGGCAATCGCGGGCTTCATGCGCCGCGTCCACGCAATTCGAATTCAGGACTTTGTTCAAATGGCCAAGACCGCAGAGCAGCACCCCCACGGACTGGATCGCATTCTCACACTCGAACTGGTCCGCGTGGCCGAGCGTGCAGCGGTCGCCGCGGCGAGGCTGCGTGGCCGTGGCGACGAAATGGCTGCTGATCAGGCCGCCGTCGATGCCATGCGTCAGGAATTGAACCGTCTTCCGATCGCCGGAACGGTTGTTATCGGTGAAGGCGAGCGTGACGAAGCGCCGATGCTCTATATCGGCGAAGAAGTTGGCACCAAGCAGGGACCGGACGTCGATATCGCGCTTGATCCGCTGGAAGGCACCACGATTTGCGCCAAGAATCTGCCGAACTCGCTTGCTGTCATCGCGATCGCCGAGAAGGGCAATCTGCTTTATGCGCCTGATGTCTACATGGAAAAGATCGCCGTTGGTCCGGGCTACTCGAAGGGCGTCGTGGACCTTGATGCCAGCCCGACGGATAACATCATGTCGGTCGCCAAGGCGAAGGGCGTGAAGCCGAATGAAATCACCGCCTGCATCATGGATCGTCCGCGCCATGCCCGTTTGATCGAGGAAGTGCGGGCGACCGGCGCTGCCATCCGCCTCATCGGCGACGGTGACGTGGCCGGTGTGATGCATACGACCAACCCGGACGAAACCGGTATCGACATCTATATCGGTATTGGCGGCGCGCCTGAAGGCGTTCTGGCTGCGGCAGCGTTGCGCTGCATTGGTGGCCAGATGCAGGGTCGTCTGCAGCTCAATACCGATGAAAAGATTGCTCGTGCCGCGAAGATGGGCATTGCGGACCCGAAGAAGGTCTATTCGCTGGAAGAAATGGCCAAGGGCGACGTTCTTTTTGCCGCTACCGGCGTGACGGATGGCAACATGCTCTCCGGTGTGAAGTTTGCCCGCGACTATATCCAGACGCACACTATCGTCATGCGTTCAAGCTCGCAGACGGTGCGTGAAATCAAGGCAAGGCATCAGGATCTGTCCAAGTTCTAGGGGATTGCGCGAGAACGGTTCAGCCTAAATCTTGGCAGGATTGAGCGTAGAATAGTCAAAGGCGGCATTGCAAAAATGCCGCCTTTGTCATGTTCTCGTTATCTCAGGTTTTGGGCATAGACTGCAATGCTTTCAGAACCAGCTTTGTGATATCCGCGTGGATGTCCGCACGCGGACGGCGGGCATCGTCACTGCAAATGGGGTCTACCTCACCCGCAGATTTGAGCCGGTCTGCAGCGCCTTTCTTGCATTCGGGCAGAAAGCTGAAATGGGTTGCGCCAGCGACAGTGACATAAGTTCCCTGCGGTGTGATCGATGCCAGCTTATCGGCAACCACTCCCGTAGGGATTGTCTCAACTTCTCCAAGATTGATGAAGCTCATGGGAATTGAAATCGATGCAAGGCTTTGTGCATCGTAAGCTTGCGCGAGGCCGGGGTCGATCATTATGGCTGACGCGATGCGGCGGTCGAGATTGGATTGCTCGAAGCGGCTCTTGTCCACTGAGCGCAGATCGACTTTATCGACTTTTATCTGCTTATCATCTCGGTAGCCGATGCCGCCAGCATACCATGCGCAGTCCCACTTGCCGTAGGTGTCGCAATAACGGGCATAAGCTTCGAGATTGGCTCTTGCCCCCGCAATTTCCATTGCTGCGGCGCCGCCGAGCGAGAAGCCGAGAACGCTAATCTTGTTTTTGTCGATTATTCCGCTCCATGCGGGATCTGTAGTCATCGTATCGATTACTGCTGACAGGTCGCCTGTGCGTTGCCAGATTTTCGGCGTGTCTTGTGGGGTGGAATCACCGCTGGTCGTGCCGGGGTGATTGGGGGCCGCGACGATAATGCCTGCCTTGACTAGTTCGGTTGCAAGCCAGGCCATACCCTGAGCGCGGCCGCCGGAGCCATGCGACATGACAAGCAGTGGGAAGCTACCCTTTTCCGGTGTGGCGTCGATTACAGCCGGAGCGCCTTTGAAAATTATATTGTCCCCGATAAGGGTAGCTTTGCCATCGATTGCGGCTGGGTACCATACACTGACTTCAAGATTGCGGCCCGGTTCAGCGCCGCTGATTTTGATTTCTCGCTGGCCGACATCATGGGCCTGGCTGGGTACGGCGATAAAAAGGGTGAGAAGGGCGCTGACGATATGAAAACGAAACATGGTTATCTCCCGTGGTTGACAGAACACGGAAAACGTCACCTGTTTTCGCGAGAGTTGCGTCCTTAATCATGATTCAGGTCGTTTCTAATCGCGATTTCGGCCATGATCGGTTGTCTGCATATTGATCGTGTGTGCTTTATGATTTTCATTCCTTTGCCATTCGTCTCCACACTTTTGCTTCTGTTACTGCTGGCCGTATTGCTGCACCGTTTCGGTTGGAACGGAGCGAACCGCCCCTTCCTTTTCGTGTTGGGATTGAGTGCCTTGCAATCCCTCATTGTAGGACTGCGCTGGGGCTATGGCGTTACGGAACTCCGCTATGTTTTACCTGTTCTGGCCAGTTGTTTGCCGGGGCTGACGCTCACGAGTTTCAGAAGCCTGATCCATCGGGATGAAGCAGGCGATAACGTTCTTGGCTGGTTTCACGTGTTGCCGCCATTTGGTGTTGCTGCACTTGTATATTTTGCACCGGGTCTGATCGATCTGGCGCTGATTGGACTTTACGTTGGCTATGCATTTGCCCTGTTGTTGCTTGGGCGCTCAGGTCCAGATGCATTGGATGCGGCACGCCTGGATAGTGCGGTGGCAGCGCATCGGGCTCTTGTGATTGCTGCTGCATCGCTGTGCCTTTCTGCCTTGTTTGATCTGGTGGTGGTTCTGGATTTCCAATGGCAGAAAGGCGATTCTGCGGCTGCGATCATCGGCAATGGCAATCTATTGGGTCTGTTTCTCATCGGCCTGACAGCGTTGGTGGCAGCCCGCGCGAAAGTCGCGCCGGAACTGGATTTCGAAACAGCACCACCCGAACCAAACGCGGAAGCGGATCGCAATGTTCTGGACAAGATCGAAGCGCTCTTGACTGAACAAAGACTTTTTCTCGATGAGAACCTGACGCTATCGCGGTTGGCGCGGCGCGCCTGCATTCCGACACGTCAAATATCGGGAGCCATCAATCGGCTGACAGGCAAGAATGTTTCCCGCTTCATCAATGACTATAGAATTGCCGAAGCTTGTCGGCGGCTTCAAAAGTCCGACACTTCTATAACGGCTGTAATGTTTGAATCCGGATTTCAGACCAAATCGAACTTCAATCGCGAGTTTCGACGGGTGACGTCGCTTAGTCCCGCTGATTGGCGAGATAAAAATCGTCTGTCTTGACCGTTTGCCGCCTTTTGTGTCTTTAGAAACTTATGACGACAGAGCGCTTTTTCCTCGGAATAAAACAATCCGCAACCGGACAGAAATGGGTAGACCGGCTTGGCCTGCGGGAGGCCAATACGGCGCTTGCCATTGCGCAGCATCACGGCATTTCCGATCTGGTTGCACGCGTGCTTGCCGGGCGGGGGGTGTCGGTAGAAAACGCGCCGGAATTTGTCGATCCGACGCTGCGCAATCTCATGCCCGACCCGGCGACGCTCACAGATATGGAAAATGCGGCAAGCCGTATTGCCGATGCCATTCTGCGTCGCGAGACCGTGGCCATTTTTGGCGATTACGATGTCGATGGGGCGTGTTCTTCCGCCTTGATGGCGCGTTTTCTCAAACATTACGGCATTCAGCACTCCATCTATATTCCCGACCGGATTTTTGAAGGTTACGGCCCCAATCCCGATGCCATGCGCGATCTGGTCGCCAAGGGTGCGACCCTTATCGTCACAGTCGATTGTGGCACCAACAGCGCACCGTCGATTACAGCCGCCAAGCAGGCTGGAGCGGATGTCGTCGTGCTCGATCACCATCAGGTCGGCGGCGATCTGCCTGAAGATGCGGTGGCTATCGTCAATCCCAACCGGGAAGACGATATTTCGCAGCAGGGGCATCTTTGCGCCGCAGGCGTGGTCTTTCTGACATTGGCACAGGTGACCAAAATCCTGCGTGAGCGCGGCAAGGGACCAGGCCCTGATCTTCTTTCCCTGCTCGATCTGGTGGCGCTGGCAACGGTTTGCGATGTGGTGCCGTTGACCGGCGTGAACCGCGCTTTCGTCGTCAAAGGACTGGTCGTTGCTCGGTCGCAGAGCAATGTCGGCCTTGCGGCTTTGGCGCGCGTTGCCCGCATTGGCGAACCGCTCAATGTCTTTCACCTCGGCTATCTCATTGGGCCGCGCATCAATGCTGGCGGGCGTATCGGCGATGCGGGGCTTGGCGCTCGATTGCTCACGCTGGATGATCCCGCAACCGCGGATCGTATTGCCGTGGAACTTGACCGGCTCAATCAGGAGCGTCAGGCCATGGAAGCCGAGATGCTTATGGAGGCGGAAGCGGAAGCTTCGCTGGAAATATCCGGCGGTGCGGGCGCATCGGTGATCGTGACGGCAAGTGACCGCTGGCATCCCGGTATCGTCGGGTTGCTGGCCTCGCGGCTTAAGGAAAAGGCCCGGCGGCCAGCCTTTGCCATTGCTTTCAACGCCAATGGTGTCGGATCGGGTTCCGGTCGCTCGATCATGGGGCTTGATCTCGGCAAGCTGGTGCGGGGCGCGGTGGAACGCGGGCTGCTCGTCAAGGGTGGTGGCCATGCCATGGCGGCCGGTATCACCATCGAGCGCGCAAATCTCGGCGCGTTGCGGGCTTATCTTGAAGAAGAATCGGCGCATATCGTTTCGCGCCTGCGCGAAAACCAGAGCCTGTCCATCGACGGTGCGCTGGCCGCATCGGGCGCAACAGTGTCGCTCTACGAAGCCTTGCAGAAGGCTGGGCCCTATGGTTCTGCGCATCCGCAGCCTATATTGGCGCTGCCGCATCATATATTGGCCGATGTGCGTGGCGTGGGGCGCGATCATGTGCGTGTCGCGTTGCGTGGCGCGGATGGAAAGCGCGTCAATGCCATCGCCTTCCGGGCGGCGGAAGGCGATCTGGGGCGCTTCCTGTTCAACAATATCGGTCAGAGCGTCCATGTGGCAGGCAATCTGTCACTAAATCATTGGAATGGCTCGGTCACGCCTCAGATACAGATTCTGGATGCCGCTTTGCCTGTTTAAAGTTTCGGGCTCGTTTGAAGGTTCTGGGTCCATTTGAAATTTCTGGATTTTTTGTCTTCACGCTCTTGTGAGGTGTGGGGGCGAATTCCCATATGAGCACTGATTTAAACATTCAGACATGACTCTAAGTGGGAGAAACCGATGCCGGGTTCCGGAAGCCGCCTGACCAAACTGACAGCTGCAATGGTATTAGGGCTGATTGCCTCTTTTGCTGCGGTCGATTTCGCCGAGGCTCGCCGTGCGGGCGGTGGCGGTTTCGGCAGCCGTGGCGCGCGCACTTATCAGGCGCCAGCGCCGACGCGCACTGCACCTAACAATGCCGCGCCGATGGAACGTTCGATGACGCCGAATACCGGCGCGACGCAGACCAACCGTCCGGGCGCAACAGGCACGCAGAATGCTGCGCAGGCACAGCGTTCCGGCGGTATGTTCGGTAACTTCGGTCGTTCCATGCTGGGCGGTCTTCTCGTCGGTGGCCTGATCGGCATGCTGCTCGGCAACGGCCTTGGCGGTCTTGCCGGCATGTTCGGCCTGTTGTTGCAGGTTGCGGTGATCGCGCTCATTGCGATGTTTGTCATGCGTATGTTCGCAAATCGTCGCCAGCCGGCAGCGGCGGGCGCCGGTAACACAGGCGCACAGCCTTTCGGTGCGGCAAAGACAGCAGCCCCGCAAGCTGGTTCACAGGCCGGTTTTGGTGGTCGTACGCCTTCGGTGAACCCGTTCGAGACCAAGCAGGCAGCCGCTCCGGTCACTCCCGCCGCTTCGGCGGTTGAAGATGAACCGATGGATGTCGGTCAAGAGGATCTGGATCGTTTCGAACAGATGCTTGCTGAAGTCCAGACCGCTTATGGCCGCGAGGATTATGCAGCGCTGCGCAAGCTCGCTACCCCGGAAGCCATGTCCTATCTGGCGGAAGAACTGGGCGAGATCGCTTCCAGCGGCATGCGCAACGAAGTGAAGGACGTCAAGCTTCTGCAGGGTGACGTTTCCGAAGCCTGGCGCGAAGGCGATGTCGAATACGCAACCGTTGCAATCCGCTATTCGGCGATCGACGTGATGCTGGATCGCAATACCGGCGCTGTCGTCGAAGGCAATCCGGATGAGCCGGTGGAAAGCGTTGAACTCTGGACGTTCACCCGCACGGATGGCGGTGAATGGCTTCTCGCAGCCATTCAGGGAACGGAATAACCGTTCAGAATTGAGAAAAAGCCCGGTCGTGAGACCGGGCTTTTTGTTTTACGCATGTCTTTTTCCCGAAACCGGCTTCCACTTTCGGGAGACATGGTCTGTTACCAGCTACCGATATTTTCGGCTGAAGCCCAAGGCTCCTGCGGCGCCAGACGGTCGCCCTTCTGGATCAGTTCGATGGAAATGCCATCGGGCGATTTGATGAAGGCCATGTGCCCGTCACGCGGCGGACGATTGATGGTGACGCCTGCATCCTGCAGCTTCTGGCAAGTGGTGTAGATGTCATCGACCATATAGGCGAGATGGCCGAAATTGCGGCCGCCCGTATAGGTCTCCGGATCCCAGTTGAAGGTGAGTTCCAGTTCCGGCGCCCGCTCTGCCTTCGCCCGATCCGTATCGGAGGGCGCAGCAAGAAAAATCAGCGTGAAGCGGCCTTTGTCATTTTCAGTGCGGCGGATTTCTTCAAGGCCGAGTTTGTTTACATAAAAATCGAGAGATTCGTCGATGTCGCGAATTCGGACCATCGTGTGCAGATAGCGCATAGTCTTTTCCTCGGCTGTTGTAATTCGGGCGGTTGACGTTCGGGAAACGCAAGGACATCGAATCCGATGTCGGAGGCCGAACGTCAAGTTATCATGGACAGAGTGACGTTCAAAAATTTTGAGCAGCAGATGTGACCGGAAATGTCCTGAACATGTCATTGCCAAATTGACGACCGGCCATATTTCAGGTGGTGGGTCAGTTTCAAACGCTGCTGTGCCGGGAAAAGTAACCATGAAGTTGTGAAGTCTGTGGTCTTCATGGGGACGGATGCAAGTTTGGGCTTGCCGCCTCCGGTTAAGGAAGTGTTATTCTTTGGACAAGAATCAGGTCGGAATCGCAACGGAAGAACAGAGGAGGGGCGAACGCATGGCGGACAAGTCTGTGTCTAATGACCAGTTTCACAGCCAGCACGCCTCGGAAGAGCTGGGCGATATCATCGAAGTCTCGGGCCATATCAAATGGTTCGACGTAGCCAAGGGCTACGGCTTCATTGTTCCAGACCAGCCGGGCCTTAATGACATTCTTCTCCATGTGACGTCACTGCGCCGCGACGGCTTCCAGACTGCTCTGGAAGGTGCACGCATCGTTTGTGAAGTTCGCAATGGCGATCGCGGCCTGCAATGTTTCCGCGTCCTGTCGATGGATACGTCTACTGCCGTTCACCCGGCGCAGATGCCGCCACAGCGCACTCATGTGACTGTTACGCCGTCGAGCGGCCTTGAGCGCGTGATCGTCAAGTGGTTCAACCGCACCAAGGGCTTCGGCTTCCTGACGCGCGGCGAGGGGACGGAAGATATTTTCATCCATATGGAAACGCTGCGTCGTTTCGGCATGATGGAGCTGCGCCCCGGTCAGGTCGTGCTTATTCGCTTCGGCGAAGGCGACAAGGGCCTGATGGCGGCTGAAATCCATCCGGATATCGGCACGGCAATCCCGGTTTCGCATTAGAGCATGTCTCCCGAAAGTGGGAACCGGTTTCGGGGTAAAGACATGCTTAAAAACAAATGGATAGAGCGGTTCCAATGATTCCGCTTTAACCAGAACGGATCTAGGGCGCGACCGTTAAAAGCGCGCCAAATTTCTCAATTCTTGTAACAAGCAGGTGAAGGCCGCTTTGTGCGGCCTGAGCGGTCTTGTCGTCACTCCGTCCCGTTGCTAGGTTCCAAGCCTGTTTGTTTACAAGCAAGTTTGTTTATCTGAGTGGGCAGGGTATGGGCCGCATTTTTCTCGCTTTTGCATTTGTTTTCTTCGCATTCGTTGCTCAGGCCGATGAGACACAGCCGATGCGGCTGCCGGTCGACAAGGAACCGCTGACATTCATTACCTCCAATGGCAACAAGGTAAATTTTGCGCTGGAAGTGGCTGAAAGCGACGATGCGCGTGTGCGCGGCCTGATGTGGCGCACGGATTTTCCCAAGGATCGCGCCATGATCTTCGTGTTCGGAGAAATGCGCCGTGTCATGATGTGGATGCAGAATACACCGTCGCCTCTTGATATGATTTTCCTTGATGACAAGGGACGCGTATCGGCCATTCACCAAAATGCGGTGCCATTCTCCGAAAATATCATTTCATCTGAAGTGCCGGCAGCGTATGTCGTGGAGGTTCTGGCCGGTACGGTTAAACGAACCGGGATAAAGATTGGTGACAAAGCGGTCCATCGTGTGATTTGTGGCGAATGCCGGTCGTGACGCTGCTGTAATAAAATCAAGAGGAATAATCAGGTGAGTGCCCTCGATATCGAATATTTCGAACATGACGGTTTGCGTCTGGCATATCGTCAGGACGGAGAAGGCGATCCGATCCTGCTCATTCATGGCTTTGCTTCTTCAAGTCTCGTCAACTGGGTTTCGCCCGGCTGGTTCCGTACGCTGACCGAAGCCGGATACCGCGTTATCGCCATCGATAATCGTGGGCACGGGCTTTCCGCGAAGCCCCACGACACAGACGAATACACGCCGACCAAAATGGCGGCTGATGCCGCAGCCCTGCTCGATCATCTCGGGATCGAAAAGGCGCATGTCATGGGCTATTCCATGGGCGCACGCATCACCGCATTTCTGGCGATTGAACACGCCGAGCGCGTTCATAGCGCTGTTTTCGGCGGGCTTGGCATCGGTATGGTGACTGGCGCTGGCGACTGGGAGCCTATTGGCGAGGCGCTGCTTGCAGAAGATCCGACCACGATCACCCATCCACGTGGGCAGATGTTCCGGAAATTTGCCGACCAGACGAAGAGTGACCGTATCGCCCTTGCAGCCTGTGTGATTACCTCCAAGGAGCTGGTTCCCGCCGCTGCGATTGCACGCATTATGCAGCCTGTTCTCGTGGCCGTCGGCACGACCGATGATATTGCAGGCAGCGCGCAGGAACTCGCCGATCTTCTGCCAAATGGACAGGCCGTCGATATTCCGGACCGCGACCATATGCTGGCCGTTGGTGACAAGGTCTACAAGCAGGCGGTGTTGCAGTTTTTGAAAGAAAATCCGCTCTGACGGGAATTTGATCTTGGACAAAGAGCGCGCCGACAGGGCGCGTCAAATTCGGCTGTGTCAAGGCAAACCATTTTAAGTTATGCTGCGCGCCGAACTCGTATTGCGGCGTGGGGACTGAGCGAAAGTTCGGCTGCCGTCTCCTCCTCGCGCGGTGCAAAACTGGAGTATGCATATGTCCGTTCGCACATCAGCGAAAGCGACCCCCGGTCTGGGGCAGGTCGATCCTATCTGGCATTCCATCCGTGCCGAAGCGGAGGAAGCCGCCAAGAACGATCCCGTATTGGGCACGTTCCTTTATGCGACGATCCTCAACCAGCCGAGCCTGGAAGATGCGGTCATGCATCGTATCGCCGAGCGTCTCGGCCATGCCGATCTGAGCGCCGATATTCTGCGCCAGACCTTCGACGCGATGCTGGATGCCAATCCGGAGTGGTCGCAGATTGTCCGCGTTGATATTCAGGCGGTTTATGATCGCGATCCGGCCTATAGCCGCTTCATGGACCCTATCCTTTATCTGAAGGGTTTCCATGCGATCCAGACCCATCGTCTGGCGCATTGGCTTTACCATGAAGGCCGCAAGGATTTTGCCTATTACCTGCAAAGCCGCTCGTCATCGATCTTCCAGACCGATATTCATCCGGCCGCACGGCTTGGCAGCGGCCTTTTCCTTGATCATGCGACCGGACTTGTGGTCGGCGAAACAGCGTTGATCGAAGACAATGTTTCGATTCTTCACGGTGTCACACTCGGCGGTACGGGGAAGTCGAGCGGCGACCGTCATCCGAAAATCCGTCACGGTGTGCTGATCGGTGCTGGCGCGAAAATTCTCGGCAATATCGAAGTCGGTCATTGCTCGAAAATTGCAGCCGGTTCGGTGGTTCTGAAGCCTGTTCCGAACAATGTCACGGTAGCCGGTGTACCGGCCCGGATCATGGGCGATACGGGTTGTGCCGAGCCTTCCCGCGTCATGGACCAGATGCTGGGCGAAGGGATTTAGGCGATACATCGTATCGTTGCAGCTTGAACAAGGCCGCTTGCTGGTTTTTTCCAGTATGCGGCCTATATTCTGTCTAAAGAGGCTATTGGACGCCAACATCCCTTGAGTCCCCGTTTATCGGGGGTTTACATAGGAAATTGCCGGGTGCAATAAACCGGCTCAATTCAATATCAGGAGAAGCCGGTTGAAACCCGAAGAACTCAAAAAACTGGACGCCTATTTCAAACGGACTTTCAATAATCCCGGCCTGCAGGTGAAGGCGCGTCCGCGCAAGAACGACTCCGCCGAGCTTTACCTCAACGACGAATTCCTGGGCCTGGTCTATAAGGACGAGGATGAAGGCGAACTCTCCTACAATTTCTCGATGGCCATTCTTGACGTCGATCTTTGATCAGTCACGGCAATCGCGTCGCGAACGACGCTGATGCCGGGCAGGAATGTTCTTTGACGCCCTTTCCTATGGAGAGGGCGTTTTGTTGTCCAGATATGACTCCAGATATGACTAATGAGGATTCATGAAGATCATCGCTGCTACGCTGGCCCTTTCTGTCATGCTGCCGTCAGTCGTCCGTGCGCAGGCTATCGAGGATGACGGAACCTGCCCGAAGCTCGCAGAGAACTTCAAAACCATCTATTTCGGATTTCCTGATATCAAAAAGGATTCCATCGCGCGGATCGCGAGCTGGAAAGCCTCTTGCGCGAGCAAGGCGCCCGTCGGCAAGGAAAATGTCGTCGCTTTATGCACCGCCCATATGACGAGCGAAGGCAGCGTTTTCTTCTGGATCAAGGCGGGCGTGGAATCAGAGCTGAGCGGTTATGAGATTTGCGATTATCCCTGAGAACGCCAGATAGTTTTGACCCTTGGGTGTCTTTATGAAATTCGGTTTTTCATTGGCCATGCTTTTGGTGGCCCTGTCCTTAGCGGCGCGCGCAGAAGTCCTCGGCACTATCGAAACCGGGCAGGACGATGGCTCACGATCGGTCATTGAGATCCTCGATGAACCGCAAAGCATCGGGAAATGCGACGGCGCTTATGCCGCCGCAGCCTATGTTATGGACCACAACTACTCGCTTCTCGCAGGAAAAGGATGCTGGAAGTTTCTTGGGTCGGCAGAAATACTAAAGCTGGAGATCGTGCTGGCTGCCACGGAGGAGCATCTTTTGAGCGGCGTTCCGCTCAGCCAGATCAAGTTCGCTGAAGACGGTCGCTCCAAATTTCAGTATCTGGTTGGGCAATAAAGCGTGTCGCGCTTTATCAATTTGAAAGGCACGCTTTAAGCTTTTGTTTTCAAGCATGTCTTTATCCCATCGTAGCGGGGATCAGAAATCAGTCCAGTGAACCGATTTCCCCGCGGAGGCGGTTCCCACTTTTAAGCAACATGCTTTGAGATCAGTCGATCTGTTTCGTATCGTTTCCCAGAAGATGCGCGTTCGCAAAATCGACGATCGCCTTGTCCAGTGACTTCCATTCGCCAAGCATGGAGCGGGGGAAGCGATAAAGTATCTGCAAGTCGCGGCCGAACTGGACGTCGCGCTCGCATGAATTGAAGCTTTCCGCACCGCTATCCGCAAGACATCGTGCAACGAATTCCGGCTTGCCGCTGCTCGGATCGGACAGGACGAGTTCCTCGCCCTTGTAACCGCTGCTTTCCAGAAAACGGTGTACCGTCAGGTTTCCGGGGGCGGTTTCCCCGTTCGGGTCTATCAGCTCGGCATAGATGGCCAGATAGCGCCCGCTCATGTCGCGGGACATGGTTCGCTGTTCGATAGACATGAAAATGAGATGCCGCTTCGAAGTGAGAAGGTTGAAGATGGCGCGGTCGCGTTCCGTATAGCCGGTAAGGCCCGGCCAGCGGGCATAAAGATCGAGACGCCTCGTCACCCCGTCACGTCGCTGGTTCGAAAAGCGGATCATATTGGCTGGAATCGACAGGACATTGTTGCCAATGATGATTTCATAACCGTGCGTGCTGTCGGAGTGTCCGCCGCGCGCAATCAGCGGGCCAAGCAGACGCCCGCCAACATTTACGGCAACCGAAAGCAGAATCAGGACGATAACCGCCAACAGCAGCCAGCCGAAGAGGCGGCTTCCCATTTTCGAGGCGGTGTAATCTGGTGCTGTTTCCATCTGGGTGTCATGGTGATGATATTGCAAAAGAATATCGGTCTTTTATGGTTAACAGAGCGTGAAGTCGTGCTTGTATGACTGCTTGAAACGGCTTAGCGATTCAATATCGAGTTTGCTGATGGAGGAAGAACATGCCGATCTATGCATATAACGGGCACAAGCCGCTATTCGCGGACCGCAGCAGCAACTGGATCGCGCCTGATGCGACCCTGATCGGCAAGATCGTTGTGGGTGAGAATGCCGGGTTCTGGTTCGGTGCCGTATTGCGCGGCGATAATGAGCCGATCACCATTGGCGATGACACCAATGTTCAGGAACACACCATCATGCATACCGATATCGGCTTTCCGCTCACAGTCGGTGCAGGGTGCACCATCGGGCATCGGGCCATACTTCATGGCTGCACCGTTGGCGACAACACATTGATCGGTATGGGAACCATCGTTCTCAACGGCGCGAAGATTGGAAAAAACTGTCTGATCGGGGCAGGGGCGCTTGTGACCGAGGGCAAGGAAATACCGGACAATTCGCTGGTCGTCGGTTCTCCTGCGCGAATCCTCCGGGAACTGGACGATGCTGCGGTCGAGAAACTCAGACTTTCCGCGGAGCATTACGTCGAGAAGGCCCGGTCTTTCATGCGTGGGCTGGAGCCGGCCTGAAAATAAAAAGGACGGGGCCAGAGGGAGACTGACGGCCCGTCCTTGTTTGTTTTGTCTTTTGGTTAGTTCTTGATGCTGCCGACCAAGAGTTCGCGGTCGCTCTTGATTGAGACCCAGCTACCGGTGTTCGTGGTCGACTGGCGCTTGAGATAGGTATAGTCGGTCTTGTTCCAGGCGAGAACGCGGGTATCGAGATTGTCGAGAATGAAGTCGCCACGGTCGGTGCGAACGGTCAGAACCGCATGGCCTTCACCGTTTGGCTGGCGAACCACTGTGAAAAGCAGCGTATTTGCCGGGATGCCGAGCGCCATCAGTTCACGACGCTTCAAAAGCATGTAGTCGTCGCAGTCACCGACTGTTGTCGGATATTCCCAGTATTCCTCGCGACCCCAGGCTTCCATATCGGTCATCGGCGCAATCTTTTCGTTGACGCTCGCATTGACCGCGATGATCTGTTTCCAGATTTCCGGTGTCAGCTTCAGCATATTGCTGTTGCGGCTGGTGATGTTGCATTCGGACTTGTAGCGATCGCAGAATTCGTAGTGGCCAATCGGCTGCGAAGTGCGTTCGCCGGTCGTCATCCACGGTGAATTGGAGGCGGGGCTTGCTGCCTCTGCCAGTCCGATTCCAAGCAGCATCAGGATGGCTGCGATGATTGTTTGTTTTGTCATTCTTTTGTCTCCCTGTTGGAGACCAAGATGACTTAGACAATTTGAAGGCACGCAAATTTGCGCGCGAAAATGCGAGTCAAATTCGATTAAAACTGCAAATAACGCTGAAACTTTTTGTCAACGAACGGACAAATTCAGGGCAAAATGGGCTGTTTTTGCGGCTTTTTCGTGAATGCGGGCATTTCGTGGTTTGCCATTCCGTAACCTTGACGCGCGTTCATCTTTTGGGCGGATGCTTTCAGCCGAAAAGATTGTCCAGCGTTGTGCTGGTCTGGATGGTGGCGAACTCGATTGCAAAGCCGCCTTGGAAATGACGGACGACAGTTCCCCGGATCGGTCCAAGCATGACGCCGCTCTTGATCGCGGGCTTGAACTCGCTTTCGATTGCCGCACCGGAAAGCGAAAGGTCCGCAATGCGGCACAGTCTTTGGGCGCCATCGGCAAAAGTAATGTTCTGCTGGGTCTTGCGTGGCACAACACGTTCGTGACGGCGATCTTCGGGCAGGGCAAGTTCGTGCTTGTTGGCAAGCCAGGTCAACTGTGCGGAAAGCTTGTCTTTCTTCTGTTCGGAGGTCGACAGGAGAATGTGGAAACCTTCGGATGTAACCTCGTTGGCAATTCCTTCAATCCGTCCCACGTGATCGATATAGGCGATGATCCGTTCGCCGTTGCGCGGCGTTGCAATTCCGCTCATCAGGGCAGTTCCGGGCGACATACGCTTGATGATGCAGGGAAATTCGCTGCGATTTTCCAGCATGTAGCGACCGTTGAGATCGACATTCACGGCGTTGAAATTTTCCTGCCGCACATTGCTTGCAGTAGATGCCGCAGCAAATCTATTCATCAAAGCCGATCCATCTCGAAATTGGGTACTCTTATTATCCGTCACAATACAGTAGCCGTCGATAAAGAGAAATCGCGATTTCAACCCTACGTCAGGCTTTGCCGCCCTTGATGACGCGCAATTTCGGAGCGGCGTGCTCCTGTGGCTGCGTCAGGCGAACATTCGTCCATTCCCGGCCTGTTCGGGGTGCATTCACCGTGATGGCAGCCGATTTTCGGATGTCATCCGCAAGAATCAGATCGGGCGCCACCGGGTCGATGGAATTCAAATGCCCGAGGACGATTGGATCGGCTCCGACCCATGCGACGGAATCAAGCACGGCGATGCTGCCAAGCAGGCTGATCTGCCCGTTTGGCGCCTCCAGCGGGGCGAGAAACATTTCCAGCCCGAGGCTTCGCCCGGACATGCTGATTCCCACATGCGATACGAGGGCAGGGACTTCCAGGCTACTTACATTTTCCGACAGTTCGCCAAGGGCTGCCCGGTCCCGCTCGGACCAGAGTGAGAGAAACCGTGTGTTCTTCAGTTCGCGACCGAAAAGGGTGCAGATGCGTGTTCCGGCCAGACGAAACGACAGGTCGCCGTCTTTTTCAGCCTCAAGGAAGAAGAGGTCGGATAGATGGCGCCCGAGCTTGCGCGGCTCGATCTGTTCGCGCATCGGCGCGCGAAAGAAACCGCTTTCAGTGCGGGCCAAGCGCTGCCATTCGGCGAAAATCGCGATCGTACTGCGGTGTTTCATCATGCGCCGTTGATTTGTCCGTTGCACGCGGAGGCTGGCTCCGCTGTTGAACGCATTAAAATAGTATTAACGGCGAGGATGCCAGTTTAACCCTTTCTTCATCCACCGGGCTCGTCCGTTAAGGTTAATAATAAGTAATGGTTGCACGGCACTGAAAGACGCGCTTTGATAGGGCATCAGACGAAGCCTTTGACTTGGTTGGCGTTTTTCTGAGCTCCAGATTTAATTTCGCGAAAGATTTCTGTTCGCGTGAAGGCCGACCGGGAACCTCCGTCGGCCTTTATTTTTAACAAATTCTGCCCTATCAACATGCATCGACCAGACGCAAAAGGCTCCTTCGGTCCAATTGCGGTGCTTCGCATAAAATAGAAAGCAGCAGTTCATGAGCGTTCCCCAGCCGGAAATGAACGGCAGTAACCGCCGGTCGGGCGGTAGTGAGCCGATGTTCAATATTCCGGGCGTTGTTCTCGCTCTGATTGGCCTCTGCGCCGCAGTCTATATTTATCAGAACTACCTCATCAGCGAGCAGCAGAACTATGAATTCATGCTGAACTTCGCGCTCGTTCCGGCGCGGTTCTCGCTGGCGGACGGGTTCACCGATCCCGCCGCACTTTTTACGCTCATCAGCTATTCCTTCATGCATGGCGGCTTCGCCCATATTGCCGTCAACATGATCTGGCTTGCGGCTTTCGGTTCCCCGTTGGCCGGGCGCATCGGTACCGGACGAATGATCGTTTTCTGGATATTCACTTCGGTGATTGCCGGGTTGACCCATTATGCGATCTATCCGGACAGCGTTTCGCCACTGGTGGGCGCATCGGGCGCGATTTCGGGAATGATGGGTGCAGCGGCGCGTTACGGTTTTCGTCGCATCGGCCATGGACGCAGATCGGAATTCGCAGGCCCCGTTCTTCCGGTGGGGCTGACCCTGACGCTGAAGCCCGTCCTGACTTTTGTGGGTGTCTGGTTCCTGATCAACATTATTACCGGTCTTTACTCGACTGGCGGGGCGGACCTTTCCAGCATTGCCTGGGAAGCGCATATTGGCGGCTTCATCGCCGGCTTTTTCGGTATTTCACTGATGGACCGCCCACGCAGCTATGATGCCGTGCTGAGGCGATAGGGTTCTGCACTCTTTTGGCTTTGACAAAGCCACCTCCTCATTTGATGCCACTTGCTAATCGGACGATCGAAGCGCACCATCATGGAACGTGGTGGGAGGAGCTGCGTTCTGCTTCATATGGCGTTTGAACGCCAGAAGCAGCGAGTGCTAAATCTTGGAGGGACTTGGCATGACCGTAAGATCGATTCTCGAAACAAAGGGCAGGGATGTAGTGGTTATCGCACCTGCCGATACACTATCCCATGCTGTCGCCATGTTGAACAAATACAAGATCGGCGCTCTGGTGGTGTGCGACGAGGCCGGTCGAATCAAGGGAATCCTGTCAGAGCGCGATGTGGTGCGTGCTGTTGCCGCTCAAGAAACCAAGGCCATGAGCATGCCGGTCACCGAGGTCATGACGGCAAAAGTGCAGGTTTGTCGCGAACATCACACGATCAATCAGGTGATGGAAATCATGACACGAAGCCGATTCCGCCATATGCCGGTGGAAGAACATGGCAAGCTCGTGGGAATCATCTCGATTGGTGACGTTGTGAAGCGGCGCATCGAAGATGTTGAGCGCGAGGCGGAAGATATTCGCACCTATATCGCCACTGCCTGAGAGTATTTCCAGCGAAAGTGCGAAGCGGTTTCGCGTAGGATAATGCGTACAAACAAAGAGATAGAGCGGTTCCACGCTTCTGTTTGAGCTGGAACCGCTCCGGGTCATCGCGATTCGATATCTGTATCTCCCGGCAGGACAACCGGCCGGGAGGCATTTCATTGAAGAGTCATACTCGAATCAACGTGCGCGCAGATATCGCTCAGCAGCATAAAGCGAGATTGCAGCCGCATTCGATACGTTGAGCGACTTGATTTCGCCCGGCATGTCGAGGCGGGCAAGCGCGGTGACTGTTTCGCGCGTCTTTTGACGCAGACCTTTGCCTTCTGCACCCAGTACCAGGGCGATTCGTCCGCCGGACAAGGTGGCTTCCATTTCCTGCGGCCCTTCCGAATCAAGACCGATGGTCTGGAACCCGAGGCTGTGCAGCTCTTCAATCGCTTCGGCCAGATTGCGCACTTCGATATGAGAGATCATTTCGAGTGCACCGGAGGCGGCCTTCGCCAGAACGCCGGTTTCCTGCGGGCTGTGACGGCTTGTCGTAATCAGCGCGCCAGCACCGAAGGCGACGGCTGAACGCATGATAGCGCCGACATTGTGCGGATCCGTCACCTGATCGAGAACGAGAAGCAGCGGGCTGTCCTTCAGTTCGGACAGTTTACGGGCGCGCAGCGGTTCAGCTTCTATCATGACGCCCTGATGGACGGCCTCGGAACCCGTTTCCTTGTCGATATCGCGCGGATCAACGATTTCGACAGGGAAGGGGAGAGATTCAGCCTCTCCGATCTCAAGTCGGGCGAATCCGTTTCGCGTCGCGCGCATGCGCAATATCTTGCGTTCCGGGTTTTCCACGGCGGCGCGGACTGTATGCAGGCCATAAAGCCGTACGGTTCCCTCAGTCACGGCGCTTGCCGAAATGGAAGGACGCTGCGGTTTGCGCGGTGATTTGCCTTCGGTCACGGCCTTCTGGTCGCGATGCTGGCGGCGCAGGCGCGCATAATGAGAATCTTTTGGGGTGCGGGGCGAGTTTTGATCGGTCATGGCGTGCTTATAACTCTTTAGGTGAGCGGAAGATAGCGACTTCACCTGTGATTGCTATCAGGCTGTTCTGATTGCAAAATAATCTCTGATGGCTGGAAAATCCTGAGAAATGCGGGCGTTTGAGCCTATGGAACAGGAGCGTGGAAGAGGATCTTTCCACGACGTTGTGGACGGACATGCATTCTTTTCGCTTTTACCCTGTTGACAGGGGATAAGCTTATCGTCATAAGGCCCCTCGCGGATCGACGGCTGGCCCAACAGTCAGCCGGAAGCCCCGCGGAAATGCCTAGTCGCTCGACTCTGCTGATAGTGATATCTGGAGGGATGCCCGAGTGGTTAAAGGGGACGGACTGTAAATCCGTTGGCTATGCCTACGTTGGTTCAAATCCAACTCCCTCCACCACTGTCGGATCAGAGTTAAGAGTGCGCGGGTATAGCTCAATGGTAGAGCAGCAGCCTTCCAAGCTGAATACGCGGGTTCGATTCCCGCTACCCGCTCCAAATTTTTCAGAGCGGTTTGGCGTGTAAGGAATCATCGACGGGCGGTTCGCCGTTCCGTTTTGGCATAAATGCTGGCCCGGAAGCCAAAAGGCTTTTGTGCTGGCGCTTGAGCGGTTCTAGAACAAAGAGAACAACGGCGATGGCAAAGAGCAAATTCGAACGTACGAAGCCCCACGTTAACATCGGCACGATTGGTCACGTTGACCATGGCAAGACGTCGCTGACTGCAGCGATCACGAAGTTTTTCGGCGAGTTCAAGGCGTATGACCAGATC
>Ga0209369_1000156_pt1 | contig 145375 bp, 133 predicted proteins | sample EBPBio142010_DNA_FD_185865 | JGI IMG/M metagenome (GOLD analysis project Ga0209369, IMG submission 185865) | Wastewater treatment Type I Accumulibacter community from EBPR Bioreactor in Madison, WI, USA - Reactor 1_10/4/2010_ DNA (SPAdes)... | ecosystem: Engineered > Bioreactor > EBPR >...
ATGGAATGGAAGCCGCGCCGTTGAAGTTCAGGGCCGGTACATACGTAACGATGCCCGTGGTAGCATTGTAAGTCCAGCTGCCCTGGGCATTGGTTATGGAAGTTTGGATGCCGGCAACGGAAGGATTTAAATCTACCGTGAATCCGCCGAGCACGTTGGTGGGTGCGGTCGGGTTACCGTCAGCATCCGTGTCATTGGGTAAGATTGAGATGGTGGTGCCCGGGCTGTCCTCGGCAATCGTGCCGCCGTTGTCGTCGTTGGCTACAGGAGGGTCGTTTACGGGAGTTACCGTTACCGTTACCGTTGCGTTATCGCATTGGGCAGGAAGCGGAGTTCCGTTATCACAAACTTGGTAAGTAAATGAATCCGTACCGTTCCAGTTGGCATTTGGTGTATAGGTGATTGCACCGGTAATAGCATTTATGCTAACTGATCCATTTGATGGAGGCGTCCCGATAGCAACAGAAGAAGGTACAAGCGCACCATCTAAATCGGTATCATTTGAAAGTACATTAATGATTACCGGCGTATCCTCGGGAGTACTTGCATTGTCATCATTGGCAACGGGAGGATCATTAACAGGCGTAACCGTAACAATCAAACTTGCTGTAGCGCATAGCGCAGGCAGCGGAGTGCCATTATCACAAATCGAATATGGTAAGGTTGCGGTGCCATTAAAGTTGGCTGCCGGAGTATAGGTTACATTTCCGTTAACAAGATTGACCGTCCAGATACCCTGTGCATTGGTAATGGATGTTTGCTGACCAAGGGCAAGCGTATTTAAATCTATGCTTCCAACCTGAATTACTCCATCAATGTCACTGTCATTTAAGTGAATTCCAGGAAGTATTACAGGCGTATCCTCATTGGTCGTAGCCAAGTCGTTGGTTGCCACCGGCGGGTCATTTACCGCATTAACGGTAAATAAAATGGGTGCTGTATCACACAAGCCTGTAACCGGGCTGCAAAGCTGGTAAGTAAGTGAAGCAGGGCCGTTAAAATTAGGTGCAGGCACAAAATTAACAATGCCGGTTGATGTGTTTAATGTCCACGTGCCCTGGCCGTTTGTAGCCGAGGTTTGCAATCCCGGCGTGGCAGGGTCCAAATCATAGGTAAACTGTCCTGGACCATTAACAGGTGCAGTTGGATTCGTGCCGAGCGGATCGGTATCGTTTGTAACGATATTGACCGACCCCCCGGGGGAATCTTCGGGAAGTGAACCACCATTATCCGTAACGGCATCGGGAGGACAGTCTTCTGTTGTGAAATTTATGGAAGTTGAAGGGGGTGTTCCGCCGCACACGGATGGAGGTAAAGTATAGGTTAGCGTAACATTGGCAACCCCTGGACCACCAAACGTTAAAATATTACCGGATAGCGTCGCTGGGCCGGAAATTGAAATGTTGCCGTTTGGCGGTGAAAAAATCAATTCAACAGAACTGAAAGCACAATAACTACCCCCAACACCCAAATAAGGAGGAGAAGCTACTGTAATCTGAGGCAAGCCGGGCGCTCCACAAAGCTGAATAGGCGCAGTGGCAAAAGTAAATTGAGTTTCGGTAACATTGGAACCATCCCCGTTACCCATACTACCATTTCTGCGGTGTCCGACATACCCAAAATTTTCTCTACATGGAGCAACGATCAGCGTGGTATGGCCGCCCGTTTCAACAGCCAGGGCCAAGCCTCCTGCATTAGCTACAAAACCATCCGGAATTCGAGGATCTTCGTCGCCGTTATTTCCGCCACCAATCATCCCAAAATCATCCACTCCCCAAGAATAAAGAACAGAATCAAAACGCAAAACATTTATTGCCCCATACTGATCATCATGTTCTTGAGGCGAAATCCATTTAATGTTATTCATCACAGGGCCGGCTGCACTGGTATATCTTGGTTGTACCCAAGCCGTACGGTCATTTGTGGACCAATCACCTAATTGTTTATTCGAGTTTTCTCCCAAGGCGTATAAATTGCCATTTTTAGCCAATACATAATGTGATTTGTTACCACCATCGGTAGTCATACCAATCATCTTGATCTGCCCAGCCGAAACTCCGGTTGGTAAATTCATTGGTGTAGCTCTGTTTCTATTTCCCGCGGCATTATTATCCCCCAAATACGTATTATTTCCCCAAGTCCAGATAGTACCATCCGTCCTCAAGGCCATCAATCCATCCGCAGCACCGCGACATACAATTACATTGGTTAAAGCCGGATTTCCGCCTGCATCTGTTGTAACTTGAGACCAAGCGGTTGAACTTCCAGCTCCTCCGTTACCTCGGTTATTAGCATCTAAAGAAAGCACCCAAACTGCACCACCGCAAGTTGTGATAGCAATTGTTCTATAAGTCACAAACATCATTTTTACGTCAACAGGATCTACGCCTGCGGGTAATCCGTCTGTTTGCCCATTAATTGTAAGTTTTTGAAAGGTTGAACTTGTGGTTATGACATTATCAATTACAATACCTTCTTCTCCCCAAGCATATAATCCATCACTGGCCAAAAGAATTGCCTGAACATTGTTCAAACTGGAACTTCCAAGTCCAAACTTATATGGTTCCGCGGAGCCGAGATTAGGGAAATTGGTACTATTGATAGTGAGCGGAGATAATAAATCAGCCGTACCATTATTGCCTAAATCTTCGCCCCAAACCCTTATGTCACCGTCTTCTTCTCTTCCCATAGAGCTGTGGAATCCAGACACGAAGTTGTCATATTCAATTCTAGCTTCCTCATTATTTGAGTTCATGTATGAATTGGAATACACAGTGTTTGGACAACCCTTTCCCGGACCAAATCCACAAAGGGTAAAATTCTGCGAAGTAGTTTGTGCGTTCACCGAAAAGGCCGTAAGTAATAATCCGAAAACCAGTAAAGCCCTGAACGATTTTAGAGCGGTATTCTTCAAATACTGTATGTAATTATATCTCATAATCATAAAATCTTAAAGGAGAGGGTGGTTATTTAATTTCGGTGGGTAAACTAAAACTTTGAATTTGACCATTTATATCAACAAAGTCAAGCATAATAAACCCTCCCAAGGCGGCTTCTCCTGAAACTTGGTAGGTTAATACTGTTTTCCCTGGCTTTAATTTCACTTGGCTTTGTTTAGAACCACCTTGTATTGTAGTGGCTATTCCCGCTGACTTAAATACAGGTCTTTCAAAAACCACGGGTTTCCCATCAATCGTTTCAACCTCTACCGGAACGGTTAGGGTTATTCCGGCAGTTTCAATCCCTTTTTGGGGAAGGGCAGAAAATTTGAGCTCGTTGAATAAAAATGTCATTTTTACCGGGTAAACATATATAGGAGCAGTATCTGAATGCGATTCATGATCGGCACTGGCAGCAACCGTAAAAACGATTTGATATACCCCGGGTTTGTCAAACTGAATCTCTCCTGTTGAATTTCCAGAACCAGAATGAACCAAAACACCGTCCGATGTTATTTGCCAACTTGGAACTTGGGAAGAACTATTATCGGCAATAAAATTTATTTTGCTTCCGTAACTTAAATCATATCGTTCCTGAGATAAGGATATACCCCCACACAAATTCTTGGCCTGGGCAAAAGGGATGGTTATAACAAAAAGCACAGCGCAAGCTGCTGAACCTAAAAACACATTCCGTAATGCAGTAAAGAGTTTACTCATATTCGAACTAGTTAACTAAATGATAAAATTTTAAAGAATGAGAATGAGAACCATCCCCATATATGTAACTACATATGTAAATCAAGGGTACTAAAGGCATAGCCAGCCTAGAGGCGGGTGGTGGAGAGGGCATACACATAAACTATTTATACTATTGGGGCTGATTCCAATGAGTGCAAAGGAAACTAAAAAATCTTAAAATCAAACATTAAAATGTGTAACAAATAATTAAATGCTTGATTAAAATGCTTCTAATTGCACAAATATTAACAATCTAATAAAGTTGGAGATATAAAATTCAGTATGCTAAACTATATCATTGAAATAGTTTACAACAAAAATCCAATAGAGAGATGAAATCACTTGCCAACAAAACGACAAGCATCAAACAAAAGAAAAAGGCTTAGAGTGTTTCTTTTAACCAAGCAAAAAACTCATTCTGCCAAACCATACCATTCTGCGGACGCATAATCCAATGGTTTTCATCCGGGAAATAGAGAAACTTGCTTTTTATTCCACGCAACTGTGCCGCCTGAAATGCTTCCATACCCTGACCCTCGGGAACCCGGAAATCCATACCGCCCTGAATAATTAATATGGGAGCATTCCATTTTCCGACATGACTGCTCGGATTAAATTCACCAAATGCTTTCTGCGCAGCTACATTATCCTTTTCCCAATATGCACCACCCAAATCCCAATTCACGAAAAAAAGTTCTTCCGTTGTTCCATACATACTTTGGGTATTAAACAATCCACAATGTGATATGAAAGTTTTAAACCGCTTGCCATGCACACCGGCCAACTGAAACACAGAATAACCGCCATAGCTGGCGCCAACGGCTCCCAGGCGTTGATTGTCAACATACGGCTCTTTAGCCAATTCATCAATGGCACTCAAATAATCGCGTATAGCCTGGCCGCCCCAGTCCTTGCTGATGGCTTCGTTCCATTCGGTACCAAATCCGGGTAAACCCCTGCGGTTGGGCGCTACTACTATGTAACCCTGAGAAGCCATAAGCTGAAAATTCCAACGGAAACTGTAAAACTGACTAACCTGCGATTGAGGACCACCCTGACAATATAATAAGGTAGGATACTTTTTGGCCGGATCAAAATCGGGTGGCAATACTACCCAAACCAACATCTTCTTACCGTCGGAAGTGGAAACATAGCGCCTCTCAACCTTGCTGAGTTTAATTTTTTCATACTCCGCATCATTTACATGGGTAATCTGTTTCCAGGTCTTATTTTTCAAATCAAATGAAAATAGTTCAGCCGCATGATTCATATCTGTACGGCTCATAAATACAGTTGAACCAAGCTGCCCAAAAATTCCGGTAATATCAAAATCACCTTTTGTCAACTGCACTACCGTGGGCATTTTTTTGGTAAGACCCGGAAAATCAACCTCAAACAACTGAACCGTTCCATCAACCGGAGCCGTAAATAAAATCTTCTTTCCGTCTGCATCCCATCTGTAATCCGCAACCGTTCCATCCCAATTTTTGGTCAGATTCATATTTTGTCCATTAAAACGCACAATCAAATCATTCTTGTCCGACTCAAATCCGTCGCGGGCCATGCTTAACCAAGTTAAATACCCATCGGGCGAAAATGTAGGCTGAACGTCATAGCCCATCATGCCTTCGGTAAGATTTACCGTTTCTCCTGTTGCTAAATCATATTGATACAAATCGGTATTCGTACTGGTTGCATAAGCTGTTCCAAACTTTTTCTTACAAACGTATACGATGCCTTTACCGTCGGGAGTCCAACAAAAATCCTCATCGCCGCCAAAGGGCATTTGCGGAGCGTGAAAAGGTTCATTATACATGATGTCAATTACCATGCCTCCATCCTTCATTTCTTTGTAAAAAACATGATTAAAACTACCATCACTCCAAGTATCCCAATGACGGTAATCCAAATTGTCATATATCTTGGCTGTCGTTTTCTGATATTCAGGGTAGATATCCTTTCCAAGCACCTTATTTACTTTTACCGGCTCTGTATACAAAAAATGCAACCCGTCGGGTGAAACATTTTTATCAAGAAGCGGAATGGTAGATTGGTAAATCTCCACAGCTTCACCACCATTAACAGGTACTCTATAAAATTTGGATGCCAACTTATTGGCTTCCATATCAGCTCTCGAAACCCGGTAAATAATCCATTTTGAATCCATAGAAATACCCATGGGGCTAACGCGGCCAAGTTTCCACAATAATTCCGGGCTCATCACTTGCTGCGCGATAGCCGAAAAACCAGAAAGAAAAACAATCAAAAAGAAGATACCTCGTTTCATAACTGCTGAAATATTTGCCTTCAAAGGTAAGCGTTCGGTTTAAATTGCGAAGTGCTACTTCGGTTACCCCGATTCCGGGATTCCTTAGCTATATTTGCTGCAGATTTTAAGAAATAAAAATACGTTTTATGCATATATCTATTGAAAATGCACTGGCCAAGCTGGGCATTAAAGAATCGCAAAGCGGAGTCTGGATTGGTTCAAAAGCCATTACGGCAAATGGCCCTTTAATTGAATCCTTCTCCCCTACCAACGGTAAATTCATTGGCAAAGTTGGTACTGCCGATGCGGCAAATTACGAAGAAGCACTATCGGCCAATACCGAAGCTTTTAAAACCTGGCGCAGTATGCCGGCGCCCCAAAGAGGTGAAATCGTAAGGCAATTCGGAAATGAACTGCGTTTGGTAAAAGCCGAATTGGGAGCCCTGGTATCATACGAAATGGGTAAATCATACCAAGAAGGACTTGGCGAAGTACAGGAAATGATTGATATATGTGACTTTGCAGTAGGACTTTCGCGTCAGCTGTATGGCCTTACCATGCACAGCGAGCGCCCCGGGCACAGAATGTACGAACAATGGCATGCATTGGGCGTGGTAGGTGTAATTTCAGCCTTCAACTTCCCAGTTGCGGTATGGTCATGGAATACGGCTCTGGCTTGGGTTTGTGGCGATGTTGCCGTATGGAAACCCAGTTCAAAAGTGCCTTTATGCGCCATTGCCTGCCAACAAATTATTGGTAAAGTGCTAGATGCCAATGGCCTCCCTGGCGGCATCAGCACGCTTGTTTGTGGCAATCCCGCAGGCGACATGATGAATAATGATAAACGTGTGCCACTCATTTCCTTTACCGGCTCAACCCGTATCGGCCGCCATGTAGGCGCAACGGTTGCGCAGCGTTTTGGGCGAACCATTCTTGAATTGGGTGGAAACAATGCCATCATTGTTACCGAAAATGCCGATTTTAACATGCTCATGCCGGCCGTTGTTTTTGGAGCCGTGGGTACGGCCGGACAACGCTGTACATCAACGCGCAGGTTAATCATTCACGAAAGTGTGTATGATAAAACATTGGATATCATTAAAAAAGCATACGGTCAATTACGCATAGGCGACCCATTGGATGAAAACAACCACGTTGGTCCGCTGATTGACACGAAAGCGGTAAGCGACTATCTGTCTGCAATTGAAAAAGCAAAAGCCGAAGGCGGAAAAATTGCGGTTGATGGCGGCGTATTAGAAGGTGCCGGCTATGAAAGCGGGTGTTATGTAAAACCATGCGTGATTGAAGCCGAAAATCATTTTCACATTGTTCAGGAAGAAACATTTGCGCCTATTCTGTATGTAATGAAATATAACACCATTGAGGAAGCAATAGAACTGCAAAATGGTGTTCCTCAGGGCCTTTCATCTTCCATTTTCACCAACAATATGCGCGAGGCAGAAAAATTCCTTTCGGTTGAAGGTTCTGATTGCGGAATTGCAAACGTAAATATTGGAACAAGCGGAGCCGAAATTGGAGGAGCATTCGGGGGAGAAAAAGAAACCGGCGGAGGCCGCGAATCTGGCTCTGATTCATGGAAAGCCTACATGCGCAGGCAAACCAATACCATCAATTACACCAACAAACTTCCGTTGGCGCAGGGCATTAAATTTGACATTTAAAACGCAATCTATCAAAAGTAGAATAAACATAATACCAATAACAGGCACACCAATCGGATTTACAATCCTGGTGTGCCTGTTATTTTTATTTTCTTGTGAAAATAAAAATTCAACCGATTTAAATTCCGGCAGCACTTATTTTGATATAAAATCCTACCTAAAGACTCAAACCGATTCTTTACAGCGTGATGAAAGCATTTGGTTGAAAACTGTGAAATCAGGTGAAAAATCAGAAGAAAAAAACTACGTTGCCAACTCTTTGAAATGGGAAACAGAATTGGCTATGTTTTTGGATGCTGACTTGAACAAAAAGTCCTATGCCGGAAAATTCAGTATAGACAGCAGCATTAATAAAAGTAGCAGAACAATTCGATATACCTCAGAAAAAACAAAAATTAAAGAATTTACGGTCGTTTATACTGATTCAGAAACATGGCCGGAAATTACCTGCCGAATGCAAAACAAAAACGTATTTTACCAATCCGAATATCAAATCAAAGCAAAACCCTTTGCTTACTACAATTGTAGCGGAAATCAGAAAATAAGCGGTTGGGGAGAAAGTAAAAAATTTGATATTACCTGGCAAAATACCACGGTAAAATAAAGGCGTATCATCATAAAGGCGCATAACTCTGCCGGCGTTTTATTAAATTCGCAATTATGAATCGAAAAAATATCGTAGTACTTACCGGCGCAGGCATTAGTGCAGAAAGCGGCATATCAACTTTCCGGGATGCCGGAGGGCTTTGGGAAGGACACGATATTATGGAAGTAGCCAGTCCGCAAGGATGGGCCAAAAATAGGGAACTGGTTTTAGAATTTTACAATCTGCGCAGAAAACAACTCGCAACAGTGAGCGCGAATGCTGCGCATACGGCCTTGGTTAAACTTGAAGAAAAATTCAATGTACACATCATTACCCAAAACGTAGATGATTTGCATGAAAGAGCGGGCTCAAAGAATGTTCTGCATTTACATGGCGAGTTGGTGAAAGCACGTTCTTCTTCAGATTCATCACTAGTTTATAATATTGGATATACAGCTATTGAAGTAGGCGCAACCTGCGAAAAAGGGTCACAGCTGAGACCCCATATTGTTTGGTTTGGAGAAGCGGTTCCCATGTACGAATACGCCGAAAAGATAACTGCTGAAGCAGATATTCTGCTCGTTATTGGAACTTCACTTGTGGTTTACCCGGCAGCAGGTCTTACGCAAGTAGTAAAATACGGTACGCCCATTTATATGATTGACCCCAATATACCGGAACACATTATTGGTAAAAACATAACAAAATTAGCCCAAAAAGCTACAAAAGGCGTTCCTGAAATTGTAACCCAATTGCTCAAAAACGGATGAAAATATTAGTAATTCGGTTCAGTTCAATTGGGGATATCGTTCTCACAACACCGGTAGTGCGCTGTCTAAAAAATCAACTACCCGGGGCTGAAATTCATTATGCCACAAAAGCAGAATATGAGCAAGTTTTAAGAGGCAATCCCTATATAGATAAGTTTCACTTTTTGAACTCCGGCATCCTCAGTTTAATGACTGAACTAAAAGCAGAAAAATTTGATTATGTAATTGATTTACATTCAAACTTGCGTACATCATTGCTGAAATTCGGCATAGGAAGCAAAATCAAATGGTACAGATTCAAAAAATTAAATCTAAAAAAATGGTTATATGTGAACTTTAAAATCGATACCCTCCCAAACACTCATATCGTAAACCGATATATGAAACCTGCAAAAAAACTGGGGGTTATTTATGATGGAAGAGGATTAGATTATTTTATCTCTGAAGAAGAGGAAAAAGTATTCTTAGCTATTTTGCCTGATTTATATGATGGAAATTATATCTGCTTGGTGCCGGGAGCCAAATTCCAAACCAAATCAATCCCACTCGAAAAATGTATTGAAATAATTGAGAAATGTGAACGACCAGTTATAATACTTGGCGGATACACAGAAGCTGAACTGGGAAACAAAATTGTTCAACAGGCAAAAAAAGAAAACATAACCAATCTGTGCGGAAAACTAAACCTTGCGCAGTCCGCTGCAGCGTTAAAACATGCACATTCGGTTATAACAACAGACACCGGCCTGATGCATATTGCGTCAGCATATGACAAAAAAATCATATCCGTGTGGGGTAATACGGTTCCAAAATTGGGTATGTATCCGTTTTTAGCGGACAATTCTCCAAACAAGGCAGAAATTGTAGAAGTAAGCGGACTCTCGTGCAGGCCTTGTTCAAAAATAGGATTTGCCAAATGCCCAAAAGGACACTTTGACTGCATGATGAAGCAAAATGTAGCGGACATTATAGCAAAATGCGATGGGTAGGATACGATGAATAGAAAGGATAATTAAAAGACAAAAAAGATAATTCTACTTGCTGAAAAAGTGCGGCCTCAGTTCTGCTCTTCTGGCGAATACAATTCGACAAAACGAGGCAGAACAGAGGAATTTTCGCACCTGTCACCCCCTCCGTGACATTTTTAAATGGTTAATTTATACGCTGCGTTTAGGGACTATTTATAAAATATGACCACTAATGAATTCAAAGAATGAGCACACAATGATAATAGAAACCCAGCGATACCTAATCCCCAAAATACTCTAAACCATGTTTAGGTTAGTATTCGGTTTAAATTACTGAGTAAACGGAAAAATAACCCCGGCCCGGGCAGGTCAAAAACGCATCATTTTGCCAATGTATTCCAAAAACGGTTGCTTCATTCGTCGCGAAACCGGTATCTCATCGGTTTCGTTCATGATAACTGACCCACCCTCTCCCTGAATATAACGGGTCATAAAGTTCAAATTTATTAAATGTGATTTATGAACACGAAAAAATCCCTTATCCAATAATTTATCCTCATATTCCTTCAATGTGCGGCATACCAGTTCTGCCTGTTTATTCTTAAAATAAAATTGCGTATAATTATTATGAGCTTCACATCGAATAATGTCATTTATGCAGTAAAAGGCAAGTCCACGGGCTGTGGGAAGTGCAATCTTATCAGGCATTCTAACATAGTCGGCTTCTTTTACCATGAGCGGCGATCGGACAGGCAAAAGAAAACTGAAACGATTAAGTGCTATAAAACGGTTTATTGCCAACACCAACCGTTGCTCATTTATGGGTCTGAATAAATATTCAAGTATGGAAATCGAATAGGATTGTAAACCCTCTGAATGCTCAGATGTTAAAAAAATAATGCCGGGTTGATAATCAGAAAGGGAAGGCGAAACAGCAATTAAATTGTATTTTTCAGCACTATACTCAACAATAAATATATCAATTTGATACCATTCGCGAGAATTAATGGAAGATTCAAAATCCACGAAACATTTTACCAAACATTTATCCTTAAAGTTCCGCTCTAAAAAATCAGAAATTACTTCCTTTTCACAATTTTTAATGCCAACTAGACCTATTCTAATATACACGGAAAAATCAATTAAGTTGATTACCAGGTTAAAACAGAAGCGAATTTATTATATAAAATTTAAACCAATACATTTTAATTACACATTAAAATGTATATCAACCTAAAACAACTTGTGAATCAAAAAAATAAAATTAAAAATGCATACGTATCACCTACTTTAATACTTGTACATGAAAGGTATACTTTGCAGTAGGTTAAATAAAAAAATAAACGAGTTTAATAACAAAAAATAGCCTTTTAATAAAAAGAAAGAGATTTTAGATACATTTTAGTTAAATCAAGAAAAATATACACATCCCCACTAATCAGGAAAAAAAAGTGCTTTCAACTCATGCGCATCCTCAGGTTTCATCTTTCCGGCCAATATCAAACTCAACTGCCTCCTGCGCATGGCCGCTGCATGTCGTTTTTTCTCTTCTTCGGTTTCCGGAACAGCCTCAGGCACATGAATGGCATTTCCCAACTGATCTACCGCCACAAAGGTGTAAATGGCCTCATTGCATTTTTTACGCTTTCCTGTAATATGGTCTTCAACCGATACATCCACAAAAACCTCCATCGATGAACTGAACGATCTCGAAACCTTGGCCTCAAGAGTTACAATATCACCTAACTTTATAGGATGGTTAAATGAAACATTATTTACCGAAGCCGTAACCACCACCCGCCGGCTATGCCGCTGGGCCGAAATGGCCGAAACAATGTCCATCCAAAGCATCAGTTTTCCCCCAAACAGGTTACCAAGGGTATTCGTATCATTAGGAAGCACAATTTCGGTCTGAACGGTGTACGATTCCGATACCGGTTTACTTTTAGCCATAGTATTCACAATTCTGCCCAAAGGTAAACCTAATTCCAAAACGGCCCCAAAGCACGGATTGCAAATTTGGGCATGTCCCCGAAAACCGGGGCCGGGCTTTCCGCTGCAAGTCCCGGGCAGAGCCACGGGAGCTTTACGCTGCAATCCCTCATGCAAAAACCGGCCCATACAAGATTTTTTCAAAAATATTTGTTGATAAAAAAGAAAAGCTTACTTTTGCCCTCCCGTTGAAACCGGGGTGAACATTAAAACAAGTTGCCATGTCTAAAAGAACATTTCAGCCTTCACGCAGAAAAAGAGCCAACAAACACGGATTCCGTGCCCGTATGGAAACCCCTAACGGACGTCGTGTGCTAGCCGCACGCAGAAGAAGAGGTAGAAAAAGATTAACAGTTTCCGACGAGAAACTCTTCAAATACTAATTTTCTAATCGTATTAGGATATCAAAACCGGCCCTTGCCGGTTTTTTTATTTTCCGCAAATCAAATCCAAACAATAAATTTGCATTTCCTCGGTTAATTTACCCGAGTTAAACCAAAACCGTGCAAAAGCGATTTCACATACTGGTCATGTTTGCAGCCTTGCTGGCTGTACTTAGCGCCTGTTCCACAAAACAGGATAAATGGCTGAACCGCAACTGGCACGGAATGAACACCCGTTACAACGGTTACTATTATGGCAATCTCGCCATTGAAGAGGCCTTCGTTGAACTGGCCAAAGCCAATAAAGACAACTACAATTCCATTATCCAGGTTTACCAATATGGCGATAAAGCCGCCGCCCAAACGGTAAACCCGCTCTCAGACCGGGCAATCACCAAAGGAGTGAACATGATTAAAAAACACTCCATGCTCATTAACGGAAAGCAACGCAACCGCTGGATTGACGACTGCTACCTGTTTATGGGCAAAGCTAATTTCATTAAACGGGATTATTCATCCGCATTACAGCAGCTCAACTATGTAATGCAATCATCCGAAAAAGAATCCACTAAGGAAATTGCCCGGCTCTGGATGCTCAAAACTTACCAGGATATGGGCGAATTTGGTCAGGCCGAAAGCGAGTTCAATAACCTGGATCAGAAAAAAATAGATAAAAAGCATCAGTGGGAGTACCATGCCACCATGGCCGATTACTTCATTAAATCTGAAGATTATACCCCCGCCATCATTCCGCTTACCGAACTCATCAAACTCACCAAAAAGAAAAGTAAAAAAGCCCGTTACACATTCATTCTGGGCCAAATTTACCGTCAAATGGGCGAAACAGCGCAAGCACGCAAACTTTTTGCCGACGCCATCAAACTAAAACCCGAATTTGAACTTGAGTTTCAGGCAGCCATCGCATTGGCCATGGCCTCCGAAGGCGAAACCGACAATGATGATTTGCGCAAAAAACTCCGCCGCCTGCTTCGCGACGATAAAAACATCGACTTTCAGGATCAGATATACTATGCCTTGGCCATTCTGGACGAAAAAGAAAAAAACAAGGACCAGGCAATAAAAAATTACCGCAAATCGGTAAGCACCAGCACCATAAACAAAGAGCAAAAAGGAATGTCGTACTTGGCTCTGGCCGAAATTTTCTTTGCCGACCGAAACTTTGTGGTTGCCCAGCCTTATTATGACAGTGCCGCATCACACCTCGATAAAAAACACCCGAAATTTCTACAGGTAAACGCCCTCAAAGAAAACCTGGGCGGAATTGTGCAGAATATCAATACCATCCAAACCCAGGACAGTTTGATGAACCTGGCCAAAATGAGCGAAAAAGACCGGCTCAAAAAGATTGAGGCCTACATTGAAAAGCTCCGCAAAGACGATGAAGAGCGCAAAGCCCAGGAAGAAAACCCCAATGCACTGCTATCCGGTGGAACAATAGGAGCTGCTCCCAATACCGGCAAATGGTACTTTTATAACCCGCAAACCGTAGGATTTGGCGTAAAAGACTTTGCCGCACTCTGGGGAAGCCGCAAAAACGAAGACAACTGGAGGCGAAGGAACAAAACCGTGGTACTGGGAGACCAGAACCTGATGGTTGACCCCATGCAGCTTGAACAGGAACGCAGAGATTTGCTGGAAGCAACCCGGTACAATCCGCAAACCTATATCGACATGCTTCCGCTTACCGACTCGGCCATGGCGGCTTCAAACGAAATGGTTTATCAGGCACTCTATGATCTAGGTATCATATACAAACAGAACCTGCGCGCATACGACCGGTCTATTGAAACATTTGAAGATTTGGTTAGACGAAATACCGCCAATAAACATTTTCCCGAAACCTATTACCAATTATATGTACTCCACGGCCTTACCAATAACACAAAGGTGGCCGATGCCTACAAAACCATCATTTTAGACCAATATCCGCAAAGCGAATACGCCAAAATTATTTCAGATCCGGAATACCTAAAACAAAAGGAACTGAACAAAAAAGGCGCAGATATTCTTTATGCTGAAACATTTGAGCAATTTAAAGCCAAAAATTATTCGGCCGTATCGGCAAATTACCTACAGGCAAAAACCCGCTTTCAGGATAAAAAACAATTGGCCCGCTTTGCTTTGCTCAATGCCATCGTTCGCGGTTTACAGGGCAAAGAAGAATATATACTCGCCCTTACCGAAGTAAAAACAGAGTACGAAGGAACAGAGCAGGCGCTCGAGGCAACCCGCATGATTGACATCCTGAATACCACAATAAGCAATGACGGAAATCCCATCAAGCCTGCTGCTGAGGATGCATTTATCCCCGGCCTGCGTGAACCGCATTACTTAGTGCTCAAAGTACCCGGCGCCGCTACCGACCTGAATAAAACCAAAATAGCCATCGGCAATTTCAATACCACCTATTATTCTACCCAAACATTTGAAATTCAGGAACTCTTATTTGATACCGAAACAAAGTTTATTGTCATTAAATCATTCATAAACGCGGATGAAGCGCTGGTATATTCCGGCTCACTGGATAAAAACAGCGAAATACTGGAGGAAATCCCCACCGAAGAAATCGTGGTTCCCTTTGTAATTAATGTAAAGAACTTCGCTTCCCTCATGAAATCTAAAAAGCTGCCGGAGTACATGAAATTTTACTTCGACAACTACAAGCCCCAATAGCAAAGCGCACAAAAATTCCTACCTTAGCAAAAAATAGGAAAACACATGTTTAAAGGCAAAGAAAACAGTAAAGATTCACGCAGCCTGCCTGATGCCGGAGCAATCAATGCCATCGTGGCCGGAACGGTAATCGAAGGAAATATGAGCCTGCAGGGAAGCATCCGCTTTGACGGCCACCTGAAAGGCACACTTGAATCAAAAGGACGTGTGGTGATTGGCAATTCTGGAATTGTGGATGGAAACATTATTTGCAACGATGCCGATATCACAGGCAAAGTGAAAGGAAATATATTTGCAAAGGAACTCACCCGGCTTTCGGCCGGTTCAAACGTAACCGGTGATATCAAAACCGGACAATTGGCCATTGAACCGGGAGCCATATTCACCGGTGCCTGCAGCATGAACAACGGAGCAAACCCGGAACCCAAAAAAAATGGTGAACAAGCCCAAACCGGATCCTGATAAAAAAAGAAACGAAGCCCTCAAATATGCTGACCTGGGCTGGCGCATGTTGGGTGCGGTGCTTGCAGGTGTGGGCGCCGGATGGCTTTTAGACCGGCAATTTCCAAATTGTAAACCCTGGTTTACTTTAAGTTTATCCATGATTGGGCTACTGGCATCCATGTGGCTCATCATCAAAGAAGTGTCAAAGAAAAAATGAAAAAAAACTTTACCAACTTTATATCTGTAGCTCTCATCATAACGGGACTTTTGGTAACCGCCGACGGCTTCGCCAAAAAACTTTGGGAACCCTACAATTTTAAGCTCGGAATGGCGGTCATCTTCTTTTTTCTTTTTTTATACAGCCTGGTACATTATTACCTGGTGAAAGTAGGCGAGAATGAACCAAAAAAATTCGTGAATACGTTTATGGCCCTTACCGGACTAAAAATGATGGTGCTGGTAGCCTTTTTGGCCGCAGTGGTTTACACCCGAAAAGAAGAAAAAATAGCTTTTCTTATCCTTTTTTGCAGTGCTTACTTCCTGCACACCGCAAACGAAATATTTTGGGCAAACCGGTTCGTAAAGTCAAAGCCTAAAGAATAATTTCAGCACCCAAAATCCCCGGCCGGAAAAATATTGTCAAAATAAAGCGGCAAACCCCTTCTTTTTGTTGTAAAAAGCACATAGATTTGCACTCGATTTGAGCGAAGTGTAATTTTTCATTCAATAAGATGAATTTCAGAAACTTATCAAAAGCAATAGCCGTTTTCGCAGCACTTTTTTTTAGTGTATTGGGGGTATCGGCCTCTGATGGCGGAGCAGAAAAGAAAGAATTTAAGGCCGGTGAAATGATTCTTCACCACGTAATGGATGCCCATGAAATTCACTTTGCCACCCTGAATGAAGGTACCGCAGACGAAAAACACATTTCCATTCCGCTTCCTGTCATTGTTTGGTCTAAAGAAAAAGGATTTGACTTTTTCCTTTCATCTAAATTCCATGGCGCAGCCCATGCCGAAACACCCACTACCGAAACGCATGATGAACACGCCGGGCATGCGCACGCCGCCGATCCTGTTGCCACTCATGCCGAAACGCCTGAATATCATGCCTACAATGGGTATGCCATGATTCACGAGAAAATTTACCTTACCGATGCCCAAGGAAAGCTCACGTTTGATGAACACGGACATCCCACCAATGCACAACCGTTAGATTTATCCATCACCAAAACGGTGTTTGGTATGTTTATGGCCTTGTTCCTTTTAGTATTTGTAATGCTAAAAGTAGCCGGAGCATACAAAAAAAGAGGAATGGCCGCACCGAAAGGCTTACAGTCCTTTTTGGAACCCATCATTCTGTTTGTGCGTGACGATGTGGCCAAACCAAGCATAGGCGCTAAATATGAGCGTTTCATGCCGTATTTGCTTAGCGTTTTCTTTTTCATCCTGTTTGCCAACCTTATCGGACTAATTCCTTTCATCGGCGGATTTAACGTAACCGGAAACATTGCCATTACCTTAGTTTTGGCATTAATTACCTTCATCATCACCAATATCAACGGAAACAAAGATTACTGGCTTCATATTTTTAACACACCGGGTGTGCCTTGGTGGTTAAAATTCCCGGTTCCGCTTATGCCAATCATTGAGTTGATGGGTATGCTTTCAAAACCTATTGTACTGTGTCTGCGTTTGTTTGCAAACATCACGGCCGGGCACATCATCATCTTGTCGTTTATCAGTTTAATTTTCATTTTCAATAACCTTTACGGTACCGGTGCTGCCTTCGGAGCCTCTGTTTTATCAGTAGCTTTCGGCATCTTCATGAACGTAATGGAATTGTTGGTAGCCTTTCTTCAGGCCTATGTATTTACCCTGCTTTCGGCCATCTATTTTGGTCAGGCGGTAGAAGAACATCACCACGAAGAGGCACACCACTAATCAATAAGGATGTAATAACCATTAAATAAAAAAACAATGATCAATGAAATCATGATGGCCGCAGAGGCCGGATACGCTGCAATCGGTGCAGGTATTGCCGTAATCGGAGCTGGTTTAGGTATTGGTAACATCGGTAAATCTGCCATGGAATCAATTGCCCGTCAGCCAGAAGCTACCGGTGATATCCGTTCAAACATGATCGTAGCTGCCGCCCTTGTTGAAGGTGCCGCATTCTTCGGTATCATCGTATGTCTGTTGGTTGTATTAGCTTAATACAAAACAGGCCTGCGGGTCAAAAAAAATTCCCGTCGCATTAAACGGTTGGTTTGAGCGGCGGGATACTTTAAATTAAATGTAAAACGCATATAAAGCAAAGAAAATGGGATTAGTTACACCCGGTTTAGGTCTGATTATCTGGATGACCATTGCCTTTCTCATCGTACTTTTTCTTCTGAAAAAATACGCTTGGAAACCTATCCTCAGCTCACTGAGCGAGCGTGAAAACAAAATCGACGAAGCGCTTCGTTCTGCGCAGCGTGCAGAAGAGCGTATGCTTGAGATTGAGTCTAAAAATCAAAATCTGTTAGCAGAGGCTGCCAAAGAGCGTGAAGCCATTCTAAAAGCGGCACGCGATGCATCAGCCCAGATGATAGCCGAAGCAAAAGAAAAAGCATCCGAAGAAAGCGCCAAATTATTGGAGCAGGCCCGTGAAACCATTCATAACGAAAAAATGCGTGCCGTTACCGATATTAAAAACGAAGTGGGTAAACTTTCCATCGAAATTGCCGAAAAACTGCTTCGTGAAAACTTGGCCACTGAAGCCAAACAGAATGAAAATATTCAGCGATTGTTGAACGATGTGAATTTTAACTAATGGCAGGACAAAATAAAATCGGAATCCGCTATGCACAGGCCTTGTTTTCATTAGCCAAAGAGCGAAATGAAACACAAACCGTGTACGCCGATATGCAATCGTTTGCCGGCGCATACGAAGCCTCAGCGGATTTACGCGTTATGCTCAGCAGTCCGGTAATCAAGTACGACAAAAAACTGTCGGTACTCAATGCCGTTTTTGGAAGCAGTCTTTCAAAAGTTACCCTGCTTTTCTTTGAAAAAATCACCAAAGGAAAACGCGAAAAATACCTGGGCGATATTGCCAAATCGTACATTGCCCAAGTAGATTCCTCGCTGGGTATTTACACGGTTGTGGTTAAAACGGCTTCTCCGCTAACGGCGGCGCACCGTGCACGCATCCAGGAACTGGCAAAAGACAAACTGTCTGGAAACGATGTGAAAGACATTCTGTTTAAAGAAGTAGTAGATGCCGAATTGATAGGCGGATTTATCCTAACCGTGGGCGACCGTCAGATTGATACCTCATTTGCAAATAAACTGAGAGAACTTGAGCGTTCTTTCAACGAAAATATTTACGTAAAGAATTTTTAATAACCGATTTAACTAAGCATACAGATGGCAGAAATAAAACCGGCAGAAGTATCTGCAATCATTCGCCAACAACTATCAGGATTTAATTCTGATGCGCAACTGGAAGAAGTGGGAACCATTCTTCAGGTTGGAGACGGTATTGCACGTGTTTATGGAATGAACAACGTGGGATCCGGAGAGTTGGTTGAATTTCAAAACGGCCTGAAAGGTATCGTACTGAACTTAGAAGAAGACAACGTCGGCGTTGTACTTTTAGGCCCTTCAAAAGGACTGAAAGAAGGTCAAACCGTTAAACGTACCCGCGAAATTGCATCCATCCCCGTAGGTGAAGGCTTATTGGGCCGTGTGGTTGATCCGCTGGGTAACCCGATTGACGGTAAAGGACCCATTGCCGGCGAAAAAATAATGATGCCCCTGGAGCGTAAAGCCCCGGGTGTAGTATATCGCCAGCCGGTTACCGAACCGCTTCAAACCGGTATCAAATCCATCGATGCCATGATTCCGATTGGCCGTGGCCAGCGTGAGTTGATCATCGGTGACCGTCAGATTGGTAAAACAGCCATTGCCATTGATACCATTATCAACCAGCGTGAGTTTTACGAAAAAGGCGAACCGGTTTTCTGCATTTATGTGGCCATCGGTCAAAAAGGTTCTACCGTAGCCGGTATTGCCAAAACATTAGAAGATGCAGGCGCCATGCCCTACACAGTAATCGTTGCGGCCAGTGCATCTGACCCGGCTCCTATGCAGTTTTACGCTCCGTTTTCAGGATGCGCCATCGGCGAGTTTTTCCGCGACACCGGCCGTCCGGCATTGATTGTTTATGATGATCTTTCTAAACAAGCCGTGGCTTACCGTGAGGTTTCCCTCCTACTCCGCCGCCCACCGGGCCGTGAGGCCTATCCGGGTGACGTATTTTACCTGCACAGCCGTTTGCTGGAGCGTGCCGCCAAAGTAATCAACAACGACAGCATTGCTGCCCAAATGAACGATTTACCAGAAGGTCTGAAAGGTAAAGTAAAAGGAGGCGGTTCCTTAACAGCCCTTCCAATTATTGAAACTCAGGCGGGTGACGTATCGGCTTATATCCCAACCAACGTAATTTCCATTACAGACGGTCAGATATTCCTTGAGTCAAACCTGTTTAACAGCGGTGTTCGTCCGGCCATTAACGTAGGTATCTCGGTATCACGCGTAGGTGGTAACGCACAGATTAAATCAATGAAAAAAGTATCCGGTACCCTTAAGCTTGACCAAGCCCAGTACCGTGAGCTAGAGGCCTTCTCTAAATTTGGTTCTGATTTGGATGCGGCTACTAAATCCGTATTGGACAAAGGTGCCCGTAACGTACAGATTCTGAAACAGCCGCAGTACTCACCGATGTCGGTTGAGAAACAGATTGCCATCATTTATGCGGGTACTAAAAACCTGCTCCGCGATGTGCCTGTTGAGAAAGTTCAGGAATTCCAAACCGCTTATTTATCAGCTTTAGAAGCACAATACCGTCCTACTTTGGATTTATTACGTTCGGGTAAAATCGATGATGAAATCACCGGTATCCTTGAAAAAGTAGCCAAAGAAGTGGCCAGCAGCTACAAAAAATAATAAAATGCCTGCCGGTTTTTTCCGGCAGGCGATATAATTACAAACTTCGATAACGTTTTCGCCATATGGCCAACTTAAAGGAAGTACGCAACAGGATCAGCTCCGTAACCTCAACCCGGCAAATTACCAGTGCCATGAAACTGGTGTCGGCATCCAAGCTCAAACGGGCTCAGGATAACATTACGAAGATGCGTCCGTATGCCCAAAAACTACGCGAAATAATGGACAACCTGGGAAGCGCCGCCGAAAGTGCCGGCGACAGCCCGTATGCCAGCAAACGCGAAGTTAAAAAAGTGTTGATTGTGGCCGTTACGGCCAACAAAGGTCTTTGCGGTGCATTTAATGCCAACGTCATTAAACGAACCAATCTGCTGTTGAATGAGTATGCACATCTGCCCTCCGAAAACATCAGCATTCTTTGTGTGGGACGGAAAGCATTCTCGGCCCTAGCCAAAAATAACCTCAACATGCTGCCCACACAGGAACTCGTGGTTGACCGTCCTACATTCGTGAATTCAAACGAAATTGCGGAAGACATCATGAAACGCTTTGTTGACGGTGAATTTGATTTAGTTCAGGTAGTTTATAATGAATTCAAAACGGCCGCTTCCCAATCCATCATTGTGGAGCAGTTTCTTCCCATCGCTCCTGAGGCGAAAGAAGATCAAAAAACGGTAAACAGAGAATACATTTACCAGCCCAACAAAGAAGAAATCGTTCTCAATCTGATTCCGGCTTCCTTAAAAACCCGCTTCTTTAAAGTGGTTTTAGATTCGCAGGCCGCAGAGCACGGAGCGCGCATGACAGCCATGCACAAAGCCACCGATAATGCCGGTGAAATGCTCAAAGAACTCAAATTGAGTTACAACAAAGCCCGTCAGGCAGCCATTACCAATGAAATTTTGGAAATTGTGGCCGGTGCCGAAGCTTTGAACTAAAATAATTTTGCGGCACACTAGATTTTTTATACTTTTGTGCCCGCATTGCCCGATCGTCTAATGGCAGGACGACTGTTTTTGGTGCAGTCTGTGGTGGTTCGAATCCATCTCGGGCAACAATGTAAGCCTATCTCCACAAGAGATAGGCTTTTTTCATAATTAAAACGCCAAGCTCTGCTTGAGCGTTTTAATTATGAAAAAAGACAGCCGGCGAAGCAAGGCAGGCTTTCATTGGGTCTATCCACCTTTCTGGAAAAGCGAAGCTAATCCATCACCAAGCTCTGCTTGAGCGTTCTAATTATGAAAAAAGACAGCCGGCGAAGAAAGGCAGGCTTTCATTGGGTCTATCCACCTTTCTGGAAAAGCGAAGCTAATCCATCACCAAGCTCTGCTTGAGCGTTCTAATTATGAAAAAAGACAGCCGGCGAAGAAAGGCAGGCTTACATTGGGTCTATCCACCTTACAGGAAAAGCGAAGCTAATCCATTACCAAGCTCTGCTTGAGCGTTTTAATTATGAAAAAGACAGCCGGCGAAGCAAGGCAGGCTTACATTGGGTCTATCCACCTTACAGGAAAAGCGAAGCAAATCCATTACCAAGCTCTGCTTGAGCGTTTTAATTATGAAAAAGACAGCCGGCGAAGAAAGGCAGGCATACATTGGGCCTATCCACCATTCTGGGAAAGCGAAACTAATCCATCTCAGGCATGGAAAATTAAAAAACAAATCAAATTCCAACAGCGTAACAATTGTTACCAACTCAAGCGATTTGGCAGCGTAACTTTACTGAACTAAACAATACACAAGGCTTATGAAAAAGAACATGGGAAACATAGACCGCATCATCCGCATGCTGATAGCTGTGGTGGTTTCGGTACTCTACTTTATGGATATCCTTACCGGTACATTGGGTATTGTGCTGATGGCCTTTGCCGGCATTTTTATACTTACCAGCCTGATCAGCTTCTGCCCCCTGTATACGCTGTTTGGATTCAGCAGCTGCCCGGTAAAAGAGAAAAAATAAAAGAATAAAAAAACATCAAGGTTTTTGAAACTAAACCTATAAACCATCAAGGTTTTGAAAACTAAACCTATAAACCATCAAGGTTTCTAAAACCTTGATGGTTTATAAAATCTTCAGTTAAACCCAAAGGGTTTTAGAAACCTTTTGGGTTTAATAATATGCTCAATCACTTTTTCACTGCCCTAAAAAACACTTCCTTCCCCAACCGGGGTTTTACCGATAAGGCCGTGGGTTCCATTTCAAGTACATTTAAAAACTCGCCCAAAATGGCTAAATAGGCCTGTTTGCTTCCTCCAAAAGGGGGTTGGTCGGCATTCATGGGTGCATCAAACAATAAGCCCGCCAACTCGGCCCCAGGCTTTAATAACTCAGCCATTTTTGCGGAATAATCGCTTCGTAAGGACGGATTCAGGGCACAAAAAAACGTTTGTTCCAGAATGATATCAAACTGCCCCTGAAAAGCAAAAAAATCGGCACAAACCAGTTTCCCATCCGGAAAATCGGGCATGCGTTTCTTCAAATTCTGTAGGGGAAGCTCCGAAATATCCAATACCGTAATATCGGTAAATCCTTCCTTCCAAAGTGCCTCAGCCTCATGTGCATTTCCGGCACCCGGAATTAAAATACGGCTGCTTTTATCTTTGTCCGCCATATACTGCATTAATGCCGGCGATGCATAGCCGATATCCCATCCGGTTTCGGCATTTTCATACCGGGCCGACCAAAAATCTTTATCCAAGTTCATGTTCACTCTTCCTTTATTTTAATTCAAGCAAAACCACATTTTCCACATGGTAGGTATGCGGAAACATATCCACGGGCTGCACGCGGGTAATGGCATATTTTTCCTCCAAAAGAGCCAAATCACGGGCTTGAGTGGCCGGATTGCAACTAACATATACAATGCGTTTCGGTTCAATATCCATCATCTTGCGAATCACGCTCTCGTGCATGCCGGCGCGCGGCGGATCGGTTACAATTACATCAGGTTTTCCGTGCTCGGCAATAAAGGCATCATTAAGCACGTCTTTCATGTCTCCCGCAAAAAAGGCCGTATTGTTCAAACCATTCAGTTCCGCATTCTTTTTTGCATCTTCGATGGCCTCGGGAACATATTCAACGCCAACCACTTTTGATGCCTTTTGGGCCAGGTAACAAGCAATGGTTCCCGTTCCGGTATATAAATCATACACCAGCTCGCCTCCATCCAAACCCGCAAAATCAAGGGTTATATCATACAAATGCTGACCCTGCCGGCTATTGGTCTGGAAAAACGATTTGGGCCCGATGAGGAAACTCAAACCGCCCATTTTTTCTTTTAAATACGGATTGCCTTTGTACAGGATGATTTCCTGGTCATAAATACTGTCGTTCAGTTTAGCATTTATGATGTAAAAAAGCGAGGTGATTTCCGGAAACCCGGACGCCAAATGCGCCAGAAGGGCCTCTTGCCAGTCTTTATTTTCGTAGGCAAAAACTACAATTACCATAAACTCACCCGCCAACGTATTACGAATAATCAGGTTACGCATAAACCCTTCATGGGAGCGGATATGATAATAGGGCATTCCCATTTTCAGGGTAAAATCACGTACCGAATTCCGTATGGCATTGGATGGTTCGGGTTGTAAATGACATTCGGTTACGTTGAAAATTTTATCAAACATACCCGGCACATGAAATCCCAATGCTTCGCGATTTTCAATTTCGGCTCCGGAGGCCATTTCCTCAGTGGTTACCCAACGGGAGGCCGTAAAACCAAAATCCATTTTATTGCGGTACCGGAAAATAGGATCTGAGCCCAAAATGGGCAGTATGGGCGGAAAAGTAAGGTGCCCGATACGCGTGAAACAATCCTGTACCACTTTTTGCTTAAAGGCAAGCTGTTTGCCATAGGCCAAATCCTGCCTGGTGCAGCCCCCGCAAAGACCAAAATGAATACAGTTGGGTTCTACACGGTCCGGAGAATAGGTATGAAAGCGAATAGCTCTTCCTTCGGCATAGTTCTTTTTCTTTTTTACGATCTGAATATCCACCACATCGCCCGGAACCGCATTTTTTACAAATACGGCCATTCCTTCATGTTTGCCAACAGAAAGACCGTCAGATCCGGTATCTGTTATGCTTACCTGCTCATAAACAGGATGTTTTTTCTTGGCCATGGCACAAAGATAATGCTTAAAAATACGATGCCGTCAACGGGCAAATTTAGTTTTCAAATAAGCGATGTATTGCGGTAAATTGCTGTTATACACATTTACAAACTCATCATAGTATTTATTCTGACGGGCATTGTACTGCCTGAATTCAATGAAAAAAGCATTGTTTGGTAATTTACCGTTTCTCAGCTTGCCATACCGCCCGGGTACCGAAAATGAAAGGGTATCCATATCTCCCATGATTTTACGGATATAGCCGGTTTTTACACTGTCTTTTTCAGCAGGTACTAAGGCCGAAAACGAATCGGAGGTATACAAACTATCGAGAACTGAAGCCCCGGAAAGCAGATGTACGGCCAATTTCCGGTAATCCTCATCGGCCGTTTTGTATTCAAAAAGCTCGGGAGACTGGGGCCCAAACTTCTTTTCCAGAAAAATACCGGCACCCACATCACCGATAAAAGAGGCCAAATTTTCGCTTTCTTCCACATCACCGCTGATAAAAACGGTTCCATGCGACAGTTCGTGAATAATTACATTAGCTAAATCGCCCACCGAACCGTTCAGCATTTCAGACAGTATGGGATCAGGCAGATAACCCAGCGTACTCCATGCATTTACCTCGCGGATACGTGTTTCATACCCCTGTGCTTCCAGGAATTGTTGTTCTTTACCGGCATCGTCTTTATCAAAAAAACCTTTGTAGGTAACCGTTCCGGTAATGGGAAATTTCCACGTTTTGGGTTCGAGGGCATATTTTTTTGAGGCCGTAATGACCCATAAAAGGGGCTGTCCTTTTTGGTCATACACTTTCAGGTAACTTTTGTTGGGTTTGAGCCCCAAACTGTCAAATGCAAAGCGCCGGATTTCGTCAACCAGTTCCAGCTTCTGCCTGTGTTCGGGCGGAGTTTCCGGTTTGGCAAGATACGATTCACGGCTTTCGGCTTTTAAAATAACGCGTGCCTGACCGCCTGCCTGCTTTACCAAATAACCCAACACATCGCCGTATAACACGCCAACAGAAAGTGTTATTGCAAGAAAAAAATCGGCGAATAAAAAACGCATAAACTTCTGTTTCTTTTTCATACCGCTGCCAACAGCATCAGGTGAATAAAAATACCAAGGCAAGGTACGTTAATTGAAACGCTTTACGTTGTTTTATGGTATGAAAAAAGCAAACCTGATTTGGGGAATTCTGTTTTGGGGAATGGGATTTCAATACCTAAGTGCCCAGAATACCGTTTCGGCAGAAGCTGATAAACTGAAAAAAGATGTTTGTTTGACGAATGCAGCCTGGTCTTTCATGGCCATGTATGCCGATACAAAAGACACCATAGCCAGGCACAATGAACAAATGGCTTTAGCTCCTGCTTCGGTGATGAAAATGGTTACCACGGCGGCGGCTCTTCAGATGCTAGGGCCCGATTACCGCTTTAAAACACGCATATATACCAAAGGAAACCTAACGGCCGACGGCATATTAAACGGAGATCTTATCATACGCGGAGGCGGCGACCCAACGCTGGGTTCAGACAAATGGAAGGAAAGCCAGAAAGATAGTTTGACTGCACAGATTCATACGGCCTTGCGCAAACAGGGAATAAAAATGATAAACGGAAACATTGTGTGTGATGCCTCTGTTTTTGAGGAACTGATGGCTCCTCCGGGATGGAACTGGGGCGATATCGGTAACTATTACGGGGCCGGGCCTTCGGGATTGAGTGTTTGTGATAATTTGGTGATTTACTGCTTTAAATCGAAAGCTGCGGGGCAAGCCACCCAGGTGTTCAGAACCATTCCGGAACTGAAAGACATGCAAATCCGAAACCAGGTTACCGCCGGCGGATCGGGAGATAATGCTTACGTGTATGGCTCCGAATATGGTAATTTACGCTTCATTAAGGGAACAATCCCCGTCAATTCCGATTCATTCTGCGTACGCGGCAATATGCCCGACCCACCTATTTTTGCCGGCATGCTGATAAAAGAAGCCCTGGAAAAAGCCAATATGCCCGTAATGGGGAAGGTAATCAGTAACCGCAGTTTGGAACTACCCATTGATTACAGCCTGCCTGAGATAAAAGAAATAGGAGCCATAAAATCACCCAAATTGGCTTCCATTATTTCGGTGGTAAACCAGTTCAGCAATAATTTGTATGCCGAGCATGTGCATAAAGCCATTTCTGCCCATAAACAAGGTGAAGGAAGCAACGGGTCTTCCAATGCCCTGATACAGTCATTCTGGGTTGGAAAGGGATTAAATCCGTCCGGATTATTTATAACTGACGGCAGCGGTTTATCGCGAAGCAATGCCATCAGCACGGCCAACTTGGTTAAAATGCTATATATTGCCGGGGCCGACAAAACAAGCGAAGTGTTTAAAAACTCCCTGCCGGTTGCCGGAAAATCGGGTACCCTGAGAAACATGTGCAAGGGCACAAAAGCCGAGGGCAATTTAACGGCCAAAAGCGGCTCCATGACGCGTGTAAGAGCCTATGCCGGATATGTAAAGGCAGCCAACGGAAGACCCGTTATTTTTGCCATGACGTTTACCAATTTCTCATGCAGCAGCTCAGAGCTGGGCAAAAAAATTGAATCCCTAATGGTTAAAATGGCTGATTTAAAATAACCGGTTCATGAAAATAGGCAAGCGAACCATGAATCCATTTTGCAGCTTCATGAACTCGCAGAATTATAGGCAGTATACATGTACTAAGTTTGAATAATTATAAATTCAAAAAAACAAAGTCATGAAAAAAATTGTGCTTTTTACATTCGCGTTGGCCAGCTTGATTGCCGTAAATGCCGTAAATCCAAATCCGCGTACCGAAGTGCCGGTAGTAACACCGGTGGGCGGTTTCGTTAAAATTGTAAACGATACCAAAGAAGACTACCGTATTCATACGGGCAGCGGACACGTAACACTCAACCATGGCGGAGGTTCAACCTCGGTAGCCTGTGAAGCAGGACGTAAAATTTCGCATAGCGATGGCAGCAAAGCCAAAGGACTCATCTTTACCATTGATGAAAGCATGTGCGGTAAAACGGTTAAACTATCGGATTATCTTTAATCGGTAAGTAAATAATGAAAGGCCCCGAAACATACTGTTTCGGGGCTTTTCTATTTAAAAATAGGAACTAATAAACTTAGTAATGCACGTTGACGGTTCCTTTGTGCGTGTATAAACCATTCGGCGTATTAAACTCAATCACGCAGAAATAGGTTCCGGCCGGAACCAGCTTGCCGGCGGCGGTGGTTCCATCCCAGCTGATCTGCGGAGCTTCGGTTTCAAACATCAGGTTTCCCCAACGATTGAAAATTGAACAACGGTAGTTTTCATATCCTGAGAGTGAAACTTCAAACAAATCATTCACGCCATCATCATTGGGCGTGAAAATATTGGGGATTTTAATTCCCTCAATGATACTTACCGAGGCCAATGCCGTATCCTTACAGCCATCAGATGATGTGGCTACCAGCATGATGTCATAGTTGCCTTCGTTATTATAAATGTGGGTTGGATTTTGAAGTTGTGAAGACCCATTGTCGCCAAAAGTCCAATTCCAGGCATTTGCATTCTGGCTCTGATCGGCAAAAACAATGGGTTCAGAACCGAAAGACCCGTTTGGCGAATAATTAAAAGCAGCCACCACTTCCGGATAAACCAAAACGGGCATCACATCCGGAAACGACTCACAGCCGTTTTGCGCCGTAACCGTAAGCGTAACCGAACCCGGTCCACCGGCAGCGTCCCACAACACAATGGCTTCATTTACGGCAGGGTTGGAAGTTACCTCCCCATTATCGATTACCCAATTGTATACGTAAGTATTGTTTTCGGGTAAGCCGGTGTATAACTGGGTTTTGGAACCACAAACGGTATCCAAACCTACAATCTGGGGCACCCCCGGACGAATGCGGGATAAGATAAACGGCTGGGGATCAAATTCGGCCCATGCCGCTTTGGTTACTGAACTTAAAGGTGTAGCCGGCGTATACGTTACCGGACTTAAATCGTTCCATTCTCCGGCGGGATTTGGAAACTCCCAATGAGCCAAACCATCCCAAAGGCTGTCGGCAGGTAACTCATAAAACACACGAATATCAGCAGATGCTGCACCAACATTGCGTGAGATTAAGTGATAGAAAAATGGATTAGTCCTACATACAAAACTATCCACCCTTGTGCGGTCGTAACCGTCTAAAGTGGCGTCATTGTTTACCATACGAACGCCATAGGTATGTGGGTTGGTATTTTCGGGTTTCAGGGTAACCGGACGGTAGCGGGTGGTAATCAGCGAAGACCCGGTAGGATAAAGATAAGGCTCAGAGACATTGGTATTACGAAGCAATTTGCCATTGCCTAAGCTACTTACAAAGCCCGAGCTACGCGTAATGGCACCGGTATCCGTGTTCAGAACGTGCATATAAAATGTGTCGGTGGCCAGTTCCCGGTCATTTAACTTAAGTTCAAACTTGGTGAAAGAGTTGATTTGTTGAGTTTTGATACCCGTACCCTGCAATTCTAATATCCAATAGCGTGTAACCGAATCACCGGTGATGAACTGGTCATTACCGAACAAAAAGGCTTGTGAAGAATCGGAGATAAAGATATTGTTGTTTACCCAATCTTTACCTACCCGGTAAAACCCGCTTTTTTCGGATAAGCCATTATTGAAAAAACTGGAATCGATGGTTGTGGTACCCCAATTCTGGAACGTACCGCCCTGATCATTATTAAAGCTTCCTTTAATTTTTACGATGCTGTTTGGAGCAGTGTAAACCAGGGCGGCCTTGTTGTTCATAAGGCCCGGTTGGGCAAAGGCATTAAATCCGGTGCCCAGGAAAAACAGAAAAAGTATAAAATGAAGTGCCCGCACAATAGCTAAATTTAGTTCAAATATAGCATATATTATGGATTAGACAAGGGCGCTGAAAAAGGAAAAGCCGGGTAGAACATTCATTCTCCCGGCTTTTAAAAATACGGTTTCTCTTAACTACGAATACTAAATAAAGCAATGCGATTGCCTTCAGAATCGGCAAACTCTGCTTTGTATCCAACACCGGTTGGCATAGGCGTTGAAGGAACCAAAATTCGCCCTTTTGCCGTCTCTACCTTTTCAATGGTACCCGCAATTGATTCACAGGCAAAATAGACAATGGTTCCGTCTGTAGATGGAGCATTTGGCGGATTAAGCACAAGGGCCCCAATCACTCCCGGATCAGCATCATTACCAGGAAAGATGGCCATTTCAATTCCTCCATAAGTTCCAGCAACAAGCGAAGAATCAAAAACGGCGTTGTAAAAATTAATTGCCCGGCTCAAGTTTGCAACCGGAATTTCGAAATAAACTACAGGGTTAGCCATAATTTTGTAAAGATTTTAATGATTAAAGCTGAATAACGGAATAAACCTACTTAATTCCGGTCTTTTCTGCAAAATATTCCGCAAAATCCTGCATGTGTAATGCCAATTCATCTTCACCTGTAGCACGTTGCAATGTTTCCGACATGGAAATCAGATTCTGGTAAAAGAACTGGTGCATTTCCTCTACCGGCATTTCTTTGGTCCACAAATCTATACGCATGCTGTTGTTCTCTTTAGGATCCCAAAGGGAAAGAAAAAACGCTTTCATTTCCCGTTCATCCGGAACATCGGCCTGTTCTGCTTTCCAATACAGTTTTTCAGGCACTTTGTTTTCATCCAGTACCACACGCAGATTTATATGTGATTCACTCATAATTTAGGTGTATTATTTATATTTTGGTTTGTATTTTGATTTGGTAAATATGGATTTATAATCGCTATCGGCCATAAGTTGGGTGAATGTAATTTCCGGATTTTCATCCATATAGTTTTTTACCATGTTACGGCCAATCCAGAGTCCAATCCTACCCGGAACCTCTCTTGGCATTCCGGCGGCAAAGGGAGCTTCCTCCATATATTTCATTATTTCACGTTTGTCTTCAATAAATAAAAGCTTGTTTTCAATAAAATAGGCCCAGATCTGGGCTTCATTCTCCTCGATGAAATCAACTGCCTCCGGCTTAAATCCAAACAGACGTTCATCCGAATATTCGGGCAACATGACATTTAGCAAAAACATAATTTTCCCTTTATAAACCATATAATCCACCATGGAAGTCTTCTTCATGTCCATGGGAAATTCGCTGATTAGCCAACCCTGCAGCACCTCCGTAACCAAATGTTTCTTGTTTTTACGGTAACAGAGATAATCAGGGAAACCCATGGCTTTGTACGGTTCAAAATTTTCGCCCAAAAACATATCCAAACCAATGGCCAACACACTGTCGGTTGCCACTACCGCATAATTCAAGCCGCTGATGCAAAAAACCACTTTGGGCACGGCAGCATCAGGCAAAAAATGATGATAACGCTTAAACGCGGCGCTTATATCCTTTTCAATGTCATCGGTGCGCGAATACACGATGTTTACTTCATCGGCCAGCTGTTTGATGTAAACATCATTGGTAAAGCCGGCCAATGGAACGTTAAACTCCGGTTTGTCCGGATCACCCAAGGACAGTACACCCATAAAATATTCGAAATAGAAATCAGGATATTTAGTTTTTACGTTTTGAAGGATTTGATCGGCAGAGGCCTTCTCGGCGGGGAAAACATCCCGGTCAAGCCGGCGGTAATCCATCTCCAGTTGAATAGTATCGGTATCCACTTCGTACCGGCTCTTTTTGCAGGCGCTGAAGGTTAAAACCAAGGCCAATACGAAAAAATAATAAGGCTTCTGAAAGATATATTTCATTTAACTATCTTTGTTTTATACATGCAAAGGTAATAATACCGGCTGCTTCTGAATTTTTAGCATAGGCCATTATTTAAAACAGCTACGTATTATGAGGCATGATATTTGTTTAAAACATTCAAAACGCTGACATGAAACAAAAAATTATACTCTTCGTCTTTATTCTCTCCCTTCCAATATTAAGCTATTCACAAGGCCGAGACATCGATTCTCCCTTTCGCTTCGGATTACAGTTTAATCCACTGCTTACCTGGAACCAAGGTGCAAACGGTTTTAAACCCAACGGCATAAAAGGCGGATTTGAATACGGACTGAATGTACACTACTACTTTTTTAAAAATGTGGGTATTGAATCAGGGGTATATATGAACCACCATGGTGCTAAATTTAACTACAACCGCGACCATATCGTGGGTGCCGATACCTTAAAATACCGTTACGACTTCAACTTGAACAACATCTATGTGAAAGTGCCTATTGCCCTGAGGTTTCGAACCAACCAAATTGGTCCGGTTTACCTGTTCGGTAATTTTGGCGCTGATTTTTCATTTCTCGTTTCTTCCAAACTTAAATTTTCGGGCAGAGATCTCAGTGTGCAGTCTAATGTAGATGAACCCGTAATTTATGAAGAAGGCAATTACCGGGTTAGCACAGCGCCCATCCGCATCGGATTACTGGTAGGCGGCGGTATTGAATATCCTATCTCCGGCTCATTCAGTATTACGGCGGGCATCCAGTACAATTATGGGTTTTTGAACATGCTGAAAGATGATTTCAACTCCAAAAACAAAAAATTCATTCCCAGTACAGGAACAACAAGTTACCCCTATACCACCCTTTTTGACCGGGAAGACATCCGCTCCCAGTATCTTTCCCTTACAATTGGTGCCTTATTTTAATCTAAAAAACGGCTTCTTATTTCCGGACTCGGAATCATACAAGAGTCCTTTTTACCAAACAGTTTATATCTGTTTTTGGCAATTAGGCCATAAAAGAAATTACGGATAAAAGGCGGAACGATAATAAATACGTACAACAAAGGCCATAATCCATTTAGTTTCCGGGCTACCCGGAGCGCAGCCGTCGATTTTTGGTAAATACGTCCCTGCTCACTTAGGATAAAGGTGTCAAAATCACTTACAGGCATATTGTTTTCGGCTAAAATGCGTTGCCCGTTTTTACCTTGTAAAGGCGCATATTTAAAGTAACCGGCAGCGTCGTGTTTAATTACAAATTGCACCGAAGAATTACAAAAGTTACATACGCCGTCGAAAAGAATAAGTGCTTCCATACGTTAATATTGACCCGTTGATAATAAAACCAGGGTGCAGGCATATTCGGTTTCAATTCCGTTTTCGTTTGCCAACTTTACAAAATCGGCATTTTCGGTTCCCGGATTAAAAATTATGCGTTTAGGCTTCAATCGTAAAATTGAATCATACAGCTCAGGCTGTTTATCTGGCCCTACATACAGGGTTACGGTATCCAAATCAGCAATAGATTCGGGCCAATCATGAAGAATGGGCACACCCTCTATTTCGCCTTTTTTTATGCCTATCAACACCCGATCATGCCCATGCTGGGCCAACATGTGGGCGGCTTTATATGCATAGCGCTCAGGGTTTGGTGTAGCTCCTACAATTAAGGTCTTTTTCATATATCAAATGTAAACGCAATATACCGGCCATGGTTGCCCCAAATCATATTTTTTTACCACTTTCGTCAACTAATTCTTCAATACGCTGATGTTCCCAACCTTGTTAATCGCATTGCAGCAACAAACTGTAACTTATGTGGAACGTATGCCATATACCGGCAATGAGCTATTGTATAGAAATTTGTTGTTCACGGCCACCGGCCTCATTCTGGTAATTGGATTTTTGCTGGTAAACCGAATGCGGGTGATCAAGAAAAAGCAACGTTCGGTTGAAATTGAAAAAGAAAAATACAAAACATTGCTTTACGGAATCTTACCTGAAAAAATTGCTGAAGAATTTATCGAAACAGGCCATGTTGAAGCCCGCAGACACGAACAAGTAAGCGTAATGTTTACCGATTTTGCCGGATTTACCCAATATGCAGAATCCATCAAACCCATGGAGCTGGTTCAGGATCTGGATGCCGTATTTTCAATGTTCGACAGCATTATCCAAAAGCGCAAGGTTGAAAAAATAAAAACCATAGGCGATTCATACATGTGTTGTGCCGGCCTTCCCGATGATTCGCCCACCCATGCCGAAGATTTGCTGGATGTGGCCCTTGATTTTTTGGAATTCATTCAAATTTTTAGAAAAATGAAAGCCGCCGAAGGAAAAAACTTCCCCGACATTCGCATAGGTATGCACAGCGGACCGGTGGTGGCATCCATTATCGGCGTAAGCAAATCGGCCTACGATATCTGGGGCGATACGGTAAACCTGGCACAACGGATGGAACTCGCTTCCGAATCGGGTAAAATCAATATCACTGAACCCATGTACCAACTGGTAAAAGATACATTTATCTGCATTCCGCGAGGCTTACAGGAAGCAAAAGGCAAAGGAAATATACCCATGTATTTTGTTGAAGGCAGAAAATAACTTAAGCCTCAGCACAAAAATAGGGGTTGGTCTGTTCTCCCTTTCATGAAAACCTTACGCTTAGTGCTGGGCGACCAGCTCAACTACACGCACTCCCTTGTTTATACTCCGGATACAGATACTACCTGGCTTATCCTTGAAACAAAAGACGAAACCGGCTATGTTGACCATCACATCCAAAAAGTGATCGGTTTTTTTGCCGCCATGTACAATTATGCCCGTTTTTTAGAGAAAAAAGGACACCAAGTTATACACATCAAAATAAACGACAGCCAAAACAAAGGCAGCCTGATTGACAACCTGAGTCACCTGATTCAGGAACTTAAAATTGAAAAATTTGAGTATTTCCTTCCCGACGAATTTCGATTGGATGAACGCTTAAAACAGTATTCAAATACCTTATCTATCCCGGTTCAAGTTTGGGATACGGAACATTTTTTAGCCGAACGTGATACCCTGGGCCAATTTTTTGAAGGAAAAAAAGAATACCTGATGGAAAGCTTTTACCGCATGATGCGCAAGCGGTATGGAATTTTAATGGAAGGGAGCGGAAAGCCCTTGGGTGGAAAATGGAATTACGATGCCGAAAACCGCAAAAAATGGGACGCCAAGAAAAAAACCATCCCTCCCCTACTGTTTACCCACAATTTCACCGACATTGCCCTCGAAATAGAAAAGGCCCAAATTAAAACCATAGGCAGCGTAAATGCGGCCGCATTCAACTGGCCGGTGAGCCGCAAGGAATCACTTGAACTGCTGCATTACTTCGTAAATTATCTGTTGCCGCACTTTGGAACCTACCAAGATGCCATGAGCATAAATGAGTGGAGCCTGTTTCACAGCCGTCTGTCTTTTTCGTTAAATACTAAAATGATTCACCCGCTTGAGGTGGTTCGGGCGGCTTTGGCTGCATTTGAAAAATGGCCCGAAAAAATCAGTCTCAGCCAAATTGAAGGATTTGTGCGCCAAATCATAGGCTGGCGCGAATATATGCGGGGCGTATACTGGGCGCGGATGCCCGAATTTGCCCGCTTGAATTATTTCAATCACCAACGTAAACTTCCGGTTTGGTTTTGGAATGCCGATACACAGATGCGCTGCCAACAACAGGCCATTGAACAATCGCTCACCCATGCATACGCCCATCACATACAACGGCTTATGGTAACCGGAAACTTTGCCCTGCTGGCCCAGGTAAACCCCGATGAATTGGATGAGTGGTACCTGGGTATTTACATGGATGCCATTGAATGGGTTGAAATTACAAATACCCGGGGTATGAGTCAATTTGCCGACGGCGGAATTGTGGGCACAAAACCCTATTGCGGCAGCGCCAACTACATAAATAAAATGAGTAATTATTGTTCTAACTGTGAGTATGAGAAAGATAAAAGGCACGGCGAAAAAGCTTGTCCGCTAAACAGTTTGTACTGGAACTTTTACCTAAACAACGAAGACAAGCTGCGCAGCAATCCCCGTATAGGAATGGTATACATGCAACTCGATAAAATGAGCCCGGCCGAAAAAACAGCCATTAAAGAACAGGCCGCATCGTACTTAGAAAAAATAGACCAACTGTAATTCATCACTATTCAGAAACGGCATAAAAAGCGAAACCGTCCGGAGGTATTCCGAACGGTTTCACCAAACTAAACCCTAACCCTAACGTTTTTATCTTTTAATCAGCCTTGAGCTGAATGTAGATTTATTATCGGTGATGATGATTGAATATGTGCCTGCGGCCAATTCGTCAACATTCATACTATAAACGCCTGAATTCGCATTTTGGTTCATCAGGTTGGTTGATTTTAACACTTTCCCATTCATATCTACCACAATTACAGTAGCATCTGTATTCAAAGTAGCTGGAATTTTAACATTCACCACATCCATGGTTGGATTTGGGAAAACGTCTAACTCAAGTGATTCAACCGAACCGTCTAAGATTCCGGCGATATTGATTTCAGGAAGCGGAATAAATTCACCACCCGTGGCTGGAACGGCAAACAGACCGAAAGCCTGTAAGTTTGCCACATTCTCATCGGCAGGAGTTAAGAAACCGCTGGCCAATACAACCAATGACTGGTTTCCGAAGGCTGAAAGCGGTGCAGCGTATGCTTTGATTGCACCCGCACCGGTAGGCGCAACATCCAAACGAAGGTCTGCACCTGGTGCATCAATTAGAGCAGCACCGTTGTAAGAAACATTCGTTACTAAAGGAGTAAGTGTACCCGCATTGTTGAGCAATAAATCAACCGCAGGGGCATCAACACCGTGGTGTACGGCATAAACGCTAACGTTGCCGTTTGTTACTGAACGTACTTTGGCATCATTGATAATTTTTACATTAAAATTGATAGCCGTATTGTTTACCGTTACCGCATTGGCGAAAGAACCGCCTGCTGTGCTGGCAACTCCATTTGCGATTAAGCTGTAAGTAGTATTGGTAGCTAAGGTAAGTGGAATGGTAGCCACTGGGCTTGCCGGACTTCCACCGGGAGCAGTAAACTTCACAGCCAGTGGAACAGGCAGTACAGGTAAGAAAATGTATTCAGTAGCATTTTTGTACTCGAAACTCTGTAAGAACGGAATGTCTATACCCAAAAGTGGAACAGAAACATACACATCTACCTCAGCCAAAGCTGGATCGGCAGCATTGTGGATAACTTGGGCACGGGCAAAATCAGCCGGATCAAATTCAGCTACAGTACCATCAGGGAAAGCAGCAAAAAGACCAAAACCGGGCTGACCGCCAGACGGGCTTAAGAAACCCGATGCAAAGATTACTGCACCAGAACCGGCAAAAGCACCTGTATTAGCAGAGAATCCGCCAACCATGGTATTGTAATCCGGTGATAAAGTAAGAATCACATCGGTGGCACCTGAATCTAAGTCGGTGTAAGCCGGTGTAAATTCACCATAAGATAATCCGGGAACTAATGGATTGATGGCATCGGCAACACCGAAGATACCTACTGCAGGAGCATCCGTGGCACCGTGGAAAATTTTAACGGCTACCTGAGCGGCTCCCGTAGATTGTTGTCCTCCTGAAAGGAATAAATTAAACGGTGTGGTAGCATTACCCACCAAACCGGCAGCCATAGCTACATAGTCAGCATCCTCGGCCAAACTTGGAAGTGCGAAACTTACTAAGGTATCTCCGATACCGGTGCTTGAACCCGGAGCAACGGCAACACGTGCATTCGGAATTCCTGAAGGCAATTGAACATATGGCGTGGCTGTTCTGTATGCCAAATCACTGATTGCAGGCGTTGGGCCCCAAGCCGTTCCAGTAAAATAATAAATATCAACGGTAGCTGCCGCAGGTGTGGCGCTGTTATGGATTACCTGAACATTGGCCGTTTGAGCGGCGGCTGTCAGACCTAATCCCAAAAGCGCAGATAAAATGCTTAAATTTTTCTTCATGATCGGTATTATTTTTGTTTGGCAAGTTTAACTTGAAAACCGCACTTTTTGTTTAACCTTCATGGTAAATAAATACACAAATATTTTACCAAAACAATCTATTATATTAATTTACAACTATTTAATATATGCAACATTGTTGTATTTTAATACATCTTTAACATCTGAAAACATCCGATAAAAATCAAAAAAATCAAATCGAAGGAATATAAATTGCACTTTTGCAGGGTACAAATATTGAAAACACCATTCTTCGCATGTTAGATTTTTTTATTCATTGGAATCCGAACCCTGTTCTTTTTGATTTAGGCTTTATACAGCCCAAATGGTACGGTGTTTTGTTTGTAGCGGGGTTCGCCATCGGATACCTGCTCTTCAAACGCGAAGCGCTGAAACAGAACATTTCAATCCAAAAAATTGATAACCTTTTGTTTCTCGTACTCGGCCTTTCCATTGTTTTTGCACGTTTTGCCCATGTTTTCTTTTACGATTGGGATACCTACAAGAACAACCTGCCCGCCATCTTACGCATCTGGGAGGGTGGTTTAGCCAGTCACGGAGGCATGTTTGGTGCTTTTGTAGGCACCTGGATCTGGGCACGGTATATGGCCAAGGTAAATTTTATGAAAATTGTTGACTTGCTATGCGTACTTGGGCCTATGGTTGGAGGCTTCATCCGACTCGGAAACCTCATGAACAGCGAAATTATAGGCAAACCTTCTACCCTGCCCTGGGCTTTTGTGTTTGAAGTAAAAGATGCCATACCACGCCATCCGGCGCAACTATATGAAGCCATCAGCTATTTTATCGGTTTTGGCATTATGTGGGCTTTGTACAAAAAATTCGGTTTACGCTACAGCGGAATGCTTGCGGGCGCCGTGTTACTCATCGTTTTCATTCCCCGCTTTTTAATCGAATTCATCAAAGTGGAACAGGAGGCCGAAAGTCTGAATTTGTTCCTCAATACCGGACAAATCCTAAGCATACCCTTTATGCTGGTCGGCTTAATCCTGATGATTACAGGGTTTAAAAAACCGGATTTAATTAAGTAAATTACAGTAAATTTTCAGGCTTCATGTTCAGCCATTCGAGCGGGGCATGTTGGAAAAGATCTTCCAATACCTGCGGATCTAAACCGATGGATTGGGCCAATTTCCCGGGAGGATCTAATTCGCCAAGCGGGAAAGGATAATCGGAACCCAGTGCCACCCGCTTGCTGCCAAACATGCGGATGATATTTTTCAGCACATGCTCATCAAAAGTTAAGGTATCTACCCAAAAACGTCCACAATAATCGCGGGGATTGTTTGGATTGTCGATGGCTACCAGATCGGGGCGCATTTTGAAACCATGTTCAATCCGGCCTATAGTGCCCGGAAAAGAACCACCGCCATGACAGAAAGCCACCCGCAGTTTGGGGAATTTATCAAACACACCGCCAAAAATCATGGAACAGATGGCCCTGGACGATTCGGCAGGCATACCTACCAACCAGGGAAGCCAATACCGGCGCATATTTTCGGCTCCGGGCATATCCCAGGGGTGAACCAAAACGCTCAAATCATATTTCTCACAAATTTCCCAAATGGGGAAAAGTTCGGGTTCGTTCAAGTTCCAGTCGTTGATGTGAGTTCCCACTTCAATGCCTTTCAAACCAAGTTCAAGGGCACAGCGCTCTAACTCACGGCAGGCCAGCTGCGGATCCTGAAAAGGCAGGGTAGCTAAGCCGATAAAGCGCTTATGATCATGGGAACAACATTCGGCAATATGGTCGTTAAGATATTGGGAGGTTTCCAGCGCATGTTCGGGCTTAGCCCAGTAATTAAACAATACGGGAATAGTGCTTAAAACCTGGGTGTGCACTTCGGTATGGGCCATATCCTCCAGACGCCTGGAAGGGCTCCAGCAGTTATCTTCTATTTCCCGGAAAAACTTATCGCCGATCATCATCCTGGCCTTGCAGGGTGCATGATGATGCAGGTGTACAAATCCGTCGTACCCGAATTTGGATGCATAATTGGGCATCTTCTCGGGCATAATATGCGTGTGGATATCAACTCTCAACATGTCCGGCGAATATACAAAACCATCTTTACTTGAAGAGGGCTTCCTACATTCCGGACCATAGAAAATTACTCTTTGATGAATTTCTGCACGGCCGAACCTTTTTGGTTCTCCAGATTCAACAGGTATACACCGGAGGCTAAGGCAGAAATATCCAAACTTATGGTTCCGTTTTCCATGATAAGTGCCTGCTGTTTAACCATGCTTCCGTTCATGTCAAAAATTTTCAGCAAAGCCTCGCCGTTTAATCCGTTTGCTTTTATCAAAATCTGGTTTCCGGCCGGGTTCGGAAATACTTCAAGGTTATAACCCGTTTCTGCCTCTTCATCAACCGAAACAAAGCCGCCTACCGTGAATTGTTGTTTTACAAAGGTGCCAAAATTGGCATTAAAGGCCTTGATAATTTGCGTATTTTCGGCTCTTTTGAAACGTAAATAACCAGCTCCGTCGTTGTTAAAACTATAAAAACTCAGTCCGTCTTTACCCTCATCGGTAAACTCAAAAATATAACAGCCAATGTCAAACGTCATTGTATCCTTGTACAGGGTATTTGCCGTATGACTATTGCGGCCGTATAGCTGGTTCCCGTTTACGTCTTTGATGGACCATGCGTTTTGCCAGGCAGCCGCATTGGTTTTGTACTCAAAAACAAAAGTGGTGGGATAAACGGGCGGTACTGCAAATTTGCTCGTTTGTGCATTGTTTGCGGCATACTGGTCGGCCGTGTTATTGGCATCCACGATGCGAACATGAAACGTTTTGCTGGTATTGGCATTTTCCCACGAAACCAAAGGAAAACTAAAGGTATCCGTTTGCAGAAAAGCCAGATTCCCGGTCCAGGTAACTTCGTATTCACCGGCTCCTTCAATGCTATACGCAATTTTAGCCGAAGTAAGCGGATTAGAACCATAATTGCGGATAACAACCTGCGCCTCTTTACATACAGGATTAAAACGTCCGTAATTTTTGTTGTTGCTGGGTGCTAAAATTTCAAGCAGCTCGGCATCATTGGTAAAGGAAGCATTTCCGTAATGGAACAAGTGCCCCGAGATGTTATAAGAACAGCTGTTGTTGTTGATATTGGTAAAGGGTTCCATGTTTACGTTCACCGTATGGGCGCCGGGAGAAAGGAATGGCGTAAGGTTGAATGAAAAATCGCCGGTAGGGCCGCCCGGACACCAGTTTGCACGGTCGTAAAGCCAGGTTCCGGGTTGCGGAAACAATGGATTGGCGCCACAATTCTCATTCCAGATCAGGGCTTGTCCACGCTGTGTATTATCGGTAAGTACGTAAAAGAATTTCGGACAAAATTCGGCGCAGTTTTCATTGCCCCCAAAACCGTGTCCCGAAGGGCGGTAAACCAGTTTGCTGTATCCGGTTCCCGAAGGAACGGTAATACTACGCTCGGCCAGGAAATTTTCAATCGGGTTGTTTACATCTCCGTATGGGGCGCCGCCTTCATACAATTTCACCACATCCAGCACTTCGTGAGGAGGGGTTCCTTCAATAAATTCAAAATCAAGCGTAGCCGTAAACCCGTCCTGATAACCCTGATATTGGATACGAATATCAACCGAATCATGCAAAAGGGGCTCATAATCGGTTACATCAAATGAGTATGTCCATTTCCAGGAGGTAGCAAAATTACCGGCATACGGCGTAATTACCCGGCAAAGTTCAATTTCTTCTTTGATGGGATTGTTGTTTGTATCAAGCTGTCCAGTGGGACGCAATACAAAAACGCGGGTAGTATAATCCCATTCGGAGCAGCCCGAACTGGGGCAGCCCATGGTGTAATGCAATAAAATTTTCTGATACGATACCGACTCTGAAGGGAAACCGGCACGACGGTCAAAATTTCCATACCAGTTCAAATGGGTAGCATCGTGCGCACGTACACGGGTAGTGTCTCCGGGTGCGGCATTTGCCATGGTTATTCCTGCAAACAGAAAAATAAGGATACTGAGTATTGATTTCATTTTCGCTTCAATATTTGAGTTACAAAGTAAACCAAAAGATAAGTGCCGGTTCAGCAAAGCCATTTCGGCAAAACAAAACTAAGACTAAAAACAGGCGATTAAAATCCTGTTTATAAATAAATTACACCGAAAATTTAAATACCGGACAATAATCGGACAATAGGCAATGCAGACTATAAAACCAGAGAAAACAGCTTAATATTCTATTTCCACATAGCCCTGTACGAACCTTCCGGATCATACATTTCGGCTTGTTTTGCCAAACTAAAATAGCGGTTAGCCCTGGGATCGTTTCCTACACCGGCAATGTACATCCAGTTGCCGTAGTTTGATGCCGGATCATAATCGATGAGGCAGTGTTCAAACCAGGCGGCGCCGGCCAGCCAGGGCTGCTTTAAATCGTGACAGAGGTATGAGGCCACATTCTGCCGCATCCTGTTGCTCAAATATCCGGTTAGCCGGAGTTCGTTCATGGCGGCGTCGCAAAATGCATTTCCGGTGGTTCCGTTTATCCAAGATTCAAATACGTCGGGTTTAAATGGAGAAAGCTCGTGTTTCTCCTTCAACCCTTGAGATTTAAAAATACGGGAACCAAATTTACGGGCCGTAAACCGGAAATAATCGCGCCAGAGGAGTTCAAAAATAATCCAATAGGTCTGTTCCGATTCCCCGTATTGGGCTTCAAAGGCTTTAATTTCCTGATAGATGCGCTTCGCCGAAAGACAACCGTTTGCCAGCCAGGGCGAAAATTTGGTTGAATAGTCCTCTCCTACCAAGCCGTTGCGGGTATTTTTATAATTGGAGGCCAATTTGCGTTCCCACACATAATCGTGCAAGCGGGCCAAAGCAGGGTCTTCGCCCCCGGCAAAGGGAAATGCCGTGCGCTTATCAGGAACTTGTACGGGGTTAAAAATTGAAGCCCAATCTGCCGAAAATTCGGCCTCAACTTCGGGCATGGGAGGCAAGACCTGTATGAGGGGCATAGGCTCAAGGTGTATGCCTTTTTTCTCTACCCGCTTTCTAAATTCGGTAAAAACTTGGGGTAAATCTGTCAAATCAAAAGGCAATTCATCAGGCTTGAGCAGGGTTTTGCCATACCAAGTTTCTATGTTCAATGCGGGAATTTTACGCCGTATCTGACGCTCAACCTGCATTTCAAAAGCCGTATCCTCTGTTTCAAAAATGAGGGTATCCGCTCCACACTTGGCCATCAAATCAGGTAAGATGGTTTCCGCATCGCCTTTCTGCACACACAAACCAGAACCCAAACCGGTCAATTTTTGCTCTAAATTCTGAAGGCTCTGCCCCAAAAAGGCCTTTCTGAAAGGACCCAAGGACGGCAAATGGATATACGGTAGCGGTTGAAAAAGAAAATCTTCTACAATAAAAACCGGCAATACCTTACTGAACCTGCCGCTTGCAGCAAGCTGAAAGCCCCCATGCTCGTGGAGCCGTAAATCGTTCCGTAGCCATAAAATTGCTGTTGACACAGCAATTAAACAGCAAGAAAGCCCAAGAGTTTACCCGGCGTTTATTTTTCCTCGTTCAGGAACGGATAGCGGTAATCAACCGGTGAAACGAAGGTTTCTTTGATGGTACGCGGACTCATCCAGCGCAGCAGGTTGATTTTGCTTCCGGCTTTATCGTTCGTACCCGAACCGCGCGCACCGCCAAAAGGCTGCTGGCCTACCACGGCACCTGTTGGTTTATCGTTTACGTAGAAATTACCGGCACTGTTGCGCAGTTTATTGATGGCGTGGTTGATGGCATACCGATCCTGCGCCAAAATGGCTCCGGTAAGGGCATAGATAGAGGTTTTATCCACAATGTCCAGCACCTGCTCAAAATCGGCATCGGCGTATACGTAAACCGTTAAAACCGGACCAAACAGCTCTTCACACATGGTAACATAGTTGGGATCATCAACCTTTAAAACCGTAGGATGAATAAACCAACCTTTTGATTTATCATAGGTACCGCCGGCAACTACTTCAACGCCTTCATCCACTTTGGCACGTTCAATGAAACCGGCCAGTTTGTCGAATGACTTTTCGTCAATCACGGCATTAAAAAAATTGCCGAAATCTTCGGTACCGCCAATTTTGAAGGAAGCCAAATCGGCCTGAATACCGGCCTTTACTTCTTCCCACATACTTTGCGGAATATAGGCCCTTGAAGCGGCCGAACATTTTTGTCCCTGGTATTCAAATGCCCCGCGCGTAAGGGCCGTTATAACCGATTTGGCATGCGCCGAAGGATGGGCAAGTACGAAATCTTTTCCGCCCGTTTCGCCCACGATACGCGGGTACGAACGGTAACGGTGAATATTGTTTCCGATGGTTTGCCAGATATTTTGGAACACTTCGGTAGAACCCGTAAAGTGAATACCCGCAAAATCGGGATGACTGAACACCACCTCGGCAGCATCGGGTCCCGAAGGATAAATGAGATTAATCACACCGGCCGGCACACCCGCTTCCTGAAAAATTTTCATCAGCACATGGGCCGAGTAAACTTGTGTATTACTGGGTTTCCATACCACGGTATTTCCGCACATGGCCGCCGAAGTGGGCAGGTTTCCCGCAATGGCGGTGAAGTTGAAGGGCGTAAGTGCATACACAAATCCTTCGAGCGGACGCCATTCCATGCGGTTCCACATGCCCGGCGAACTTACGGGTTGTTCGTTATATATTTCGCTTACAAACTGCACGTTGAAGCGCAAAAAATCAATAATCTCACAGGCTGAATCAATCTCGGCCTGGTACACGCTTTTGCTCTGGCCCAGCATGGTGGCTGCATTCAGCTCGGCACGGTAAGGACCGGCAATTAAATCGGCCGCTTTTAAAAAGATGGAAGCCCGCTGTTCCCAAGGCAAAGCTGCCCATTGGTCTTTGGCTGCCAAGGCGGCGTTGATGGCATCGGTAACATCCTGTTTGGAACTTTTGTAATAGTAGCCCAAAATATGCTGATGGTCATGCGGAGCCGTCAGTTTCTGTTTGTTTTCATTGCGCACTTCTTTGTTACCGATAAACATCGGAATATCACGCACCTCTGCACGCATGCGGTTCAGTGTGTTTTTCAGTTCGGCGCGCTCGGCCGATCCGGGCGCATACGATTTAACCGGTTCGTTAATGGCTTGGGGAACATGATAATGACCGTACATAATATTCGTATTTAATGATTTATCAAAATTTAGGCTACAAAGGTAATATTTTCAGATTGCTGCTTTATACATATCTAAATGACATCTATTTTATACCCCTTGCCTGCGCTGAGATTAAATTTCAAAAACTACATTTGGGGCTGATGAACGCGTATGCAAAACTAAACCTGTTTTTCGGGCTGGGCTTTCTGGCTGCCCTGGGCATGTTCATGTTCAAAATTAAGCTGTACGATTTGCCCGATTACCAGGCCGACCTCTTTGGCATTTTACAACTGAGCCGTGATTATGTTTTGGGCAAACCATTGCTGTACGAAAATGCCTACGGCGATAATTCAGGCATACACAATTATTACCTCATGCCGCTGCTGGCTCCTTTTACCCTGCTCTTTGGCGGCAAAGGGCTTTTTGTGGCGGGTTTTGCCTTCCAGTGTTGGATGCTGGTGCTGCTGGCCCGTATTTTTTCGAAGCTGCAAAATTGGATGGGAATCCTTTTTTTACTGCTGCTTTTTGCCCCGGTAAGCTGGTACATCTGGGATAACCTAAAATTTGGCTGGCATGCCGAATCATTTTACCTGCCCCTGAGCCTGATTGCGGCAGCTTCACTGCTCTTGGGAAATAAACCCGGCTTTTTGGTTTCGGCCATTTTTTTGGTTCTGAACCGCGAAGACGGGGTTTGGATTGTATTTGGCCTGTATGCACTTTTTGCCTTTTTGGATGATAAACAATCTCCAAATCAAAAGCTAAAAAAAATAACACTGTCCCTATTGCTCAGCATAGGCATTTTTGCTGCCGAAATCCTGCTGCTTTACCTGAGAGGAAAAGGCGAAACCCGTGCCGGGGATGCCTGGCGTTTATTTCAGGAAAACCTGCAGCAATATTCGCTTACCGATTACCTCGGCACTGCATTCTTAAGTTGGATGGGCATTGCCGGCATAGCATTTTTACTCTGCCTGGCTCTGATTAAAAATAATACGGGTCGTTTGGTTGGCCTGATGGTTCTGCTTCCGGTATTGGGCATCAGTCTGTATTCCGGCATCTACTATTTTCCCAATTTAAAATATGGCATAACCTGGGCACCCCGTCTCTCGGCCACGTATGGTTTTATCCTGTCGCTCCTGCTCATTAGTCTGTACTATAAAAAAATAACAACAAAGACCAAGGGTTTGTTATGGATAGGAAGCGCAATATTGATTTTTGTTATACAATACCAAAGCCTGCTCAAACTCAGCTACCAACCCTATAGCCTGCTCACGCGAATTCAACTCAGCCTGGGCAAACAAAGCGAAAAAGTACCCGATGAGCCGGTAAAACAGCGCCTGATTGCCTTTTCGGCCATGATTCCCAAGCAATTTCCCTTGCGTATGGATGAAGAACTATTTGCCCTGTTTGACCATACCGACATGCAATGGCCGCGTGCCGTACACAAACCCTTCAAACCCGCACGGATGCTGATCAGCAAACATATATCGGATGAGGATGTTCCGCTTCCGCTCCGGTTTATGGAAACAGGCAAAATAGGTAATTACCGGATTTTTATGGATCGCAGCGACGAAACGGCTATGCAGATTGTGGCCTTGGGTATCAGTTCTGGCGTTGTGGAGTCACCATAACAAACGAAGGAATATCCACCGCAAAAGTAGCCTGGTCGGCCAGCCTTTTCATGATGAAAACGCCTTCCATGCGACCCATATCCGTTACAAAATTGCAGCCGCTTTCGTATTTGAATGAATCGCCGGGTTTGATTACCGGTTGTAAACCCACTACTCCGGGGCCTTCCACTTCGCGGTATTCACCGTTACTGTCGGTAATTTGCCATTTGCGGAAGAGGAGCTGAACGGGCGTATCGGTATGATTGGAAACGGTGATTTCGTACGAAAAAAAGTAGTGATTCTTTTTCGGATCACTCATTCCTTCGCGGTAGCGGGTTTTCACCTCTACTGAAATGCCTTTGGTTTCTTTAATTATCACAGCCCAATGTTAGGGCATTTTTTTTAGCTGTGCAAACCCGGCGCTATACCTCGTGCTTATTTTCCGGCAAAAACCGGTTTACGCTTATCCAAAAACGCCTGGGTTCCTTCTTTAAAATCGGCGGTGGCAAAGGCTTTCGCAAAAGCGTTGATTTCGGTTTCGTACCCGTTCACACCGTCGGTAAAACCGGCATTTACCGATTCAATGGCAAAGCCGATGGCCTTGGGCGAATTGCGGCAAATTTTGGCGGCCAGGGCTTCACATTCGCCCATCAGCTCGGCCTGTGGAACGGTTTTGTTCACCAGTCCCCAGTTGGCTGCCGTTTGGGCATCAATCATTTCGGCCGAAAAAATGAGCTGGTTGGCACGTCCGCGGCCAATGAGCATAGGCAGACGCTGGGTTCCGCCATAGCCCGGAATTACGCCAAGCGAAACTTCGGGAAGGCCCAATTTTGCATTATCAGAGGCCATGCGGATATGGCAGGCCATGGCCAGTTCAAGCCCGCCACCCAGGGCAAAACCGTTTACGGCGGCAATCACGGGTTTATGCGAATGTTCAATTTTATCGAACAGTTTTACCTGACCGTCGTGGCTCAGCTTATGGGCTTCTTCTACAGAGAAATGGGCAAATTCCGAAATATCGGCCCCGGCCACGAAGGCCTTTTCACCCGAACCGGTGAGAATGATACAGCGCACCTCATGATCCTCGTTGGCCACATTCAGGGCTTGGTTTATTTCTTGGATGGTAGCCTTGTTGAGGGCATTTAATTTATCGGGGCGGTTGATGGTAATTTTAAAAACGCCACCGTTTTTTTCGGTAAGTATGTTCAAGAAGCTCATTGTATTTGTATTTTGGTACAAAGGTAATGTTTTGTGGGGAAACAGGATGTTATGAACAGATTGATGAAGGAGCAAAGATCAAGGAGGAAGGATTTGATTATAGCCCACGAACCATTAACCTGAGCGGAATTGATAACCAATAACAGATAACCATTAACCACCCCAAGAGCGCAGCGGTCTCCAGAAAAAAATTTGCTTTTCTCCCCTCCAACCTCTAAATTCGCTTTTTAACTCGTATAACAATGTTTAAGGAAACCCATTTAACCGGCTACCCGTTTGCAAATGCTTACAAACGTTTACAAGTATTTGAATTTGGACATTTAAGTTCCTTGTATTTAGGATATTATGAGTTTGAGTTGCGCATATCCGCAAGTTAGCAGTAAGCCTATTGGACGACACAACACAACAGAAACAGACGACTTAAACAAGAAAAGAGTAACAAATTTTGACAGGTGAACAACATACAGACCATATTTCAAACGGACAGCAACTGAGCCGACACTCATTGCCTACCCTTCTGTATTTTTTATTTTCCCCACCGCACATTTTTTTAATTCAATTTTATTGCCACCGCACAAATGGCACATTTGGTTTTGCCCGACACACAAGCCGACCCTTCGCAAAACCAAAAGAGCCATTTTTTGCCCACGCACCAACAATGACATTGAGCATTTAAAACATAACTTAGCCGACAGAAAAAATATAAAATATTGACATCATAAAATGGCGAAACAGAAGAAAGAACTAAAAGAAAAAGCAATTGAAGTTACCCTTTGGGAAGCTGCGAATAAATTGAGAGGCAGCGTTGAGCCTGCCGAATACAAACACGTTGTATTGGGACTGATTTTCTTAAAGTTTGCCAGCGACAAGTTTGAAGAACACCGAGCCAAACTCATTGCCGAAGGCAAAGAGAAATACATTGAGATGCCCGAGTTCTACAATATGAACAATGTGTTTTTCTTGGAAGAAATTTCACGTTGGAACTACATTGTAAAAAAGGCAAGACAGAATGATATTGCTTTAATCATTGACACTGCCCTGCACACCATTGAAAAAGACAACAAGTCTTTAAAAGGTGCTTTGCCCGACAATTATTTCTCTCGTTTGGGTTTGGACATTACCAAACTGGCTTCTTTGATTAGTGAAATTGACAGCATTAACACACTTAAAGACAAAGAACAAGATTTGGTTGGACGTGTGTATGAATACTTCCTGAAAAAGTTTGCGATTGCAGAAGGAAAAGGCAAAGGAGAATTCTATACGCCAAAGACCATTGTAAACCTGATTGCCGAAATGATTGAACCTTACAAAGGCATCATTTATGACCCTGCTTGTGGTAGTGGCGGTATGTTTGTTCAATCTATCAAGTTTATAGAAGCACACCACGGCAACAAAAAAGAAGTTTCTATTTACGGACAGGAATACACCAAAACCACTTACAAACTGGCAAAGATGAACCTTGCCATCAGAGGAATTTCTGCCAACCTTGGTGAAAAAGATGCCGACACTTTTGCAGATGACCAACACAAAGACCTAAAAGCCGATTACATAATGGCAAATCCACCTTTTAATCAAAAAGACTGGAGAGGCGAAAATGAATTGATTGACGACCCACGTTGGAGAGGTTATGATGTGCCACCCAAAAGCAACGCCAACTATGGTTGGATTTTGAATATGGTTTCTAAACTTTCCGAAAACGGCATTGCAGGTTTTATCTTGGCAAATGGTGCATTGAGTGGTGGTGGCGAAGAATACAAAATACGCAGGAAGCTGATTGAAAATAATTTGGTGGAAGCCATTGTAATTATACCAAGAGATACGTTTTACACCACCGACATTAGCGTTACGCTTTGGATTTTGAACAAAAACAAAAAGGCAAGAACGGTTGAAATAAACGGCAAACAGAAAAACTACCGTGACCGTGAAAAAGAAATCTTGTTTATGGATTTAAGGCGTTGGGGACAGGAATTTGAAAAGCAGTTTATTGAGCTTACAGAAGAAGACATTGCCAAAGTAGCCGAGAACTACCACAACTGGCAACAAGCCGACTACAAGAAAACCTACAAAAATGTGCCTGAGTATTGCTACTCTGCCAGTTTTGAAGAAATACAGGCAAACGATTTTTCATTAGTGCCAAGCAAATACATTGAATTTATTGACCGAGATAGCGAAATAGATTTTGACACCGAAATGAAACGCATTCAAAAAGATTTTAAAACCCTTTTGGAAGAAGAAAGGAAATCGCAAGAACAATTGATTCACGCTTTTAAAACTTTGGGCTATGAGTTATAAGCGTATTGGCGATTATATTCATTTGGTGGACAACCGCAATAAAGATTTAGCGGTTACAAACTTATTGGGTATAAACATTACCAAGAATTTTATGCCTTCGGTTGCCAATACTTCTGAAACGGATTTATCAAAATACAAAATCATACAGAAAGGACAATTTGCCTATAGTGCTATGCAAGTAGGCAGAGACGAAACCATCCGTTTGGCTTTATATACAGATGATAAGCCTGCCATCATTTCCCCTGCTTATTTGGTAATTGAAGTGAATGACGAAAATGAACTGTTGCCCGAATATATGATGATGTGGTTTCAAAGACCAGAATCAGACAGATACGGTTGGTTTATCAGTGATAGCAGCGTAAGAGCAAGTTTAGAATGGGAACGCTTTTGTGAAATACAAATCCCGATTCCTGATATTGACGAACAACGCAAATTTGTTGCTCTTTACAAGGGCTTACTCAACAACCAAAAAACCTACGAAAACAGTTTGGCTGATTTGCAATTGATTTGCGATACCTACATTGAAAACCTGATTAAGACGGAAGAATCCAAAGTGCTGGGACAATACATTGAGCAATCGGATGAAAGGAATAGTGATTTGCAAGTAACCTTTTTGCAAGGCGTATCAACCAACAAAGTTTTGATAGAAACCAAAGCCAATACAAACGGACTTAGTTTTCATAATTACAAAGTCGTAAGAACTGGCGAGTTTGTTTATGTAGCAGATACTTCAAGGCGTGGCGATAAAATTGCTTTGGCTATGAATTCCGCTGAACCTTGTATTGTTTCAGCCATATATACAGTTTTTCGAGTTGTGAAAACTTCGGAATTGCTTCCTGAATATTTGTATTTGTGGTTTGCACGACCTGAATTTGACCGTTACGCAAGATTTCATTCTTGGGGCAGTGCAAGAGAAACATTTGATTGGGCTGATATGTGTAATGTAAAATTGCCTATTCCCGACATCAAAGTACAAGAAGCTATTGTAACCATTTACCACACTTTGGAAACTCGCAAACGAATCAATGAGCAATTGAAAAACACCATTAAACCGCTTTGCCCTGTGTTGATGAGAGGTGTGGTGGAGAGTATCAACGAATATTCACAAACATAAAATACTGAAAATGGATTTTAAGGAAGCATCAATAAACGCATTCATAAATGATTATGTAGAAAAGCTAAGGCAAGGAACTGCAACCATTTTTCTTGGGGCAGGTATGTCAAAAGCAGCAGGTTTTGTTGATTGGAAAGGACTACTAAAGGATTTGGCGACTGAATTGGGTTTGAAAATAGACGATGAACCTGATTTAATTTCTGTTGCTCAATTTCATAAAAATAAAAACAACAATCGGAATAAAATTGACGAGAAGATAGTTAATGAGTTTACTGATTCGGATGTTGAAACTGAAAACCATCGAATAATTGCGAGGCTACCCTTCAATACCATTTGGACAACCAATTACGATGACCTAATTGAAGACGCACATTCAAAAATTCACAAAAAGGTTGATGTAAAAAGTGAGGTTGATGACCTTTTTATAAATCGAGACAATCGTGCTTGTATTTTGTATAAAATGCACGGTGACAAAGACAAACCAAGTAAGGCTGTTTTGCTAAAAGAGGATTATGAGAAATATTACTACACTCACGAACCATTTATCTCGATATTAAACTCCGAGTTAATTACAAAATCCTTCCTGTTTGTAGGCTTTAGTTTCACAGACCCCAATATCAATTATATTTTTGGGCGACTTACTCATAGATATAGTGATAAAAGTAAAGACCATTACTGCATAATGAAGAGAACGTCCCTTGAAGATTGGAAAAATGTTCAAGAGAAATACGAGTATGAAAAGATAAAGCAAGACCTTTTCGTCAAAGAACTAAGCCGCTATAGAGTTCAAACAATATTCATTGAAAAATACAGTGATTTAACATTACTACTTGGAGAAATCGAAAGAAGGTTCAATTCACATTCGGTCTTTATCTCGGGAAGTGCTGCTGAATATGGAGAGTTTACCGAAAGAGAAGCACATAATTTTATCCATCTTGTTTCAAAGGAAATTGTCAAAAACAATCTAACAGTAATCAATGGTTTTGGGCTAGGCGTTGGTAGTGCGGTGATAAATGGAGCACTTGATGCCGTTTTTTCGAATCCTAAAAAGTTCTCAGAAAATCAACTTGTAGTAAAACCTTTTCCGCAGTTCCCAAGCGGTGGTAAGGAATTAGGTGAACTTTGGGAAGAATACCGTCAAAATATGATTTCAAGGGCGGGTATCATCTTAATTCTGTTTGGGAACAAAAAGATTGATGATGGTTCAATTGAGTATGCTAAAGGAGTAAAAAGAGAACTTGAAATTGCATTATCAAAAGGTCTTTGGCCTATCCCTATTCATTATACTGGCTATATGGCTTCTGAATTATACAATTTCCTGCTAAGTGAATACCAAAATCACGGCATTCCAGAACAATTTATAAAGGAAGTTAGCGAACTTAAGTTTTACAAAGACGAAGTGTCAAAATCCGTGTCAGAAATCATTTCAATAATAAATAAAGTGGCAAACTAATGGGAAGAAAAGTTTTTGTTTCATATAAGTATGCAGATGAAAAAGTAGCAAAACTTCAAGATGCGTATTATGAAGAGTTAAATGGAAGATTTCAATGGAATTATAGACCTACAAGGGTCAGAGATTTCGTTGACAAACTTCAAGAGAAAATTGGAAATGACAATATCAATCTCGGTGAAAGGGATGGTGAAAGCTTAGAGGACTTTTCAGACCAACAAATTGAAACCCATCTAAAGAAAAGAATTAGGCAATGTAGTGTAACTATCGTAATGATATCAAAAGGAATGAAGGTTTCAACCGAAACAGAAAATAAACAATGGATTCCTTGGGAAGTTTCTTATTCTTTGCGTGTAGTGCCTACTGGTGGTAATACAAAACAAATGAATGCAGTATTGGGTGTAGTTCTACCAGATGAAACAGGAACATATGATTGGTATTACAGAGAAAACCCAAACTGTAATAGTGTTACACATCTAAACAGTCAGCTTTTTAAGATTCTTCGTGATAATATGTTTAATATTCTTGAAAAAGAATTTAGGGAATGTAACGGCACTAAAATTCATACTAAAAGTGAGCCATCATTAATTAAGACAGTCAAGTGGGATGATTTTATGCAGAGCAAAAACTATGAATATTACATTGAGAAAGCTGTTGATATAAAAGATGATGCAGAATCCTATGATGTACACGTAAATTTAGACTAAAATGGCTATAATAACAGAAACACAAATAAAGAATCAAAGGCGTTCAACGAAAACTTATATGTCTTTGAACGAAAGTTTAAGAAGCTTCAAAAGTGAAAGCTCCTACTTAAAAACTAAAATATTTCTATCACACAAGCACGATGAGAAAGAATTTCTTGAGGGTGCAATTTCTCTATTAAAAACATACGGAGTTGAAGTTTATGTTGATTGGTTAGATGATGGTATGCCTAAGACAACATCAGGACAAACAGCAGTAAGAATTAAAGAGAAGATAAAAGAAAACCATAAGTTTATTTTACTTGCAACAGAAGGTGCAATAAATTCGAAATGGTGTAACTGGGAACTAGGTCTTGGCGATGCTGCAAAATATATCGATAACATTGCATTGCTACCCATCAAGAGAGATTATAGTGATTTTTCAGGTAGTGAATATTTAGAAATTTACCCTTACATCTTTAACGTTGATAGTTATCAATTTTTAAAAGGGGACTATAGGTCGCAAGGAACATATGTAGTTTATCCGTCGGTAAATGGAAATGATAGAGTTATTCCTATCGGACAATGGCTAAGAAATAGATAAAATGAAATTCACCGAAGAAAAATTAGAAAAAGCGTTTACCGAGTTGTTGGGGCAAGAAGGATTTCCCCATTATTTAGGCATTACGATAACCCGTAAGCCCGAAGAAGTATTGATTGAAGAAGATTTGCAAAACTTTTTACTAAGTCAATACGCTGGGCAAAGCATTACCGTAAACGAAATCAAATCTATCATTCTTCAACTCAAATCGCTTTCCGCTTCTGACCTTTATGAGAGCAACAAAACATTTTTAAAAATGCTTTCAGACGGTTTCATTCTCAAACGAGAAGACCGCAACCAAAAAGACATTTACATTCAGCTAATCAATTACGCTGGATTAAATAAACACCGCCTACCCAGCGAAGATGAAGTAATTTCCATAGCAGCAGAACCCGAAGAACAATATCCACTCGATACCAACATTTACAAATTCGTCAATCAGTTAGAAATTGTTGGAACAGAAAAACGCATTCCTGATGGCATTGTGTATATCAATGGTTTGCCTGTGGTGGTATTTGAATTCAAATCTGCCATTCGTGAAGAAGCTACTATTTATGATGCTTTCAAACAATTAACGGTTCGATACCGCAGAGACATTCCCGAACTTTTTAAATACAACGCCTTTTGTGTCATCAGCGATGGCGTAAACAACAAAGCAGGTTCATTCTTTGCACCGTATGAGTTTTTCTATGCGTGGAGACGTGTGGCAGGTCTTGCTAAAGATGTTGATGGCATAGATTCGATGTTTACCTTGATTCAGGGAATGTTTCAGAAAAACCGTTTGCGTGATATTATTCGCAACTTCATTTACATACCTGACAGCTCAAAAAAGAACGAAAAAATTGTTTGTCGCTATCCGCAATACTATGCTGCACGGGCATTGTATGACAATATCAAAAAAGCCCAAAAGCCCGAAGGAAACGGAAAAGGCGGAACTTACTTTGGTGCCACAGGATGCGGAAAGAGTTTTACAATGCTTTATCTGACAAGGCTTTTAATGAAAAGTGAATACTTTGAAAGCCCGACCATTGTATTAATTACAGATAGAACCGACTTAGACGACCAACTTTCAGGGCAATTTACCAATGCCAAAAATTTCATTGGAGATAACACAGTAGTGAGCGTTGAAAGCAGAGCACATTTAAGAGAACTTATTCAAGGCAGACAAAGCGGAGGCGTTTTCTTAACTACGATTCACAAGTTTACAGAAGATACCGAATTACTCACAGACAGAACCAATGTTATTTGTATTTCAGACGAAGCACACAGAAGCCAGGTAAACCTTGACCAAAAAGTAAAAGTGACAGAAAAAGGCGTTACTAAAACGTATGGCTTTGCAAAATATTTACACGATTCTTTACCCAATGCCACATTTGTAGGCTTCACAGGAACGCCAATAGATGCAACGTTGGATGTGTTTGGAAAAGTGGTGGATGCCTACACAATGACGGAATCGGTGAAAGATGAAATCACTGTGCGGATTGTATATGAAGGCAGAGCAGCCAAAGTGTTATTGAATAATTCCAAGCTCAAAGAGATTGAAGAATACTATGCCAAGTGTGCAGAAATAGGAAGCAACGAAAATCAGATTGAGCAAAGCAAAAAAGAAATGGCTCAGATGTATGCCATTATTGGCGACCCTGACCGCTTAAAAGAAGTTGCTAGCGACTTTGTAAATCATTATGAAAACAGAATTTCAGAAGGTGCAACCGTAAAAGGCAAAGCAATGTTTGTGTGCAGCACTCGTGAAATTGCTTATGAGTTGTATAAAAACATATTGGAGTTACGCCCTGAATGGAACGAAATAAGAGCAGCCGAAGAAGGTGCAGTCCTAACCGACAAAGACAAACGAGAGCTGAAACCCATAGAACGAATCAAACTCATTGCCACAAGAGGACAAGACGACCCAAAAGAAATGTATGATTTGTTGGGAACAAAAGAACAACGTAAAGAACTTGACCGTCAATTCAAAAATGAAAAATCAAACTTCAAAATTGCCATTGTTGTGGATATGTGGCTGACTGGTTTTGATGTTCCGTTCTTAGATAGCATTTACATTGATAAACCCATTCAACGACACAATTTAATTCAGACCATTTCAAGAGTAAACCGAAAGTTTGAAGGAAAAAATAAAGGTTTGGTAGTTGACTATATTGGCATCAAAAACCAAATGAATTTGGCCCTGAAACAATACAGCGAAGGGGACAAAGACAATTTTGAAGACATTGCAGAATCCATCATCATTGTAAGGAATCATTTAGACCTTTTGGCTAAACTGTTTCACACGTTTGACAGTTCCAAGTATTTCAAAGGCACAACCATTCAGCAATTAAACACCTTGAATTTGGCTGCCGAATTTGTGCAACAAACCAAAGAATTAGAAACCCGATTTATGGGCTTGGTGAAACGACTGAAAGCCGCTTATGATATTTGTGCAGGAAGCGAACAATTAACGCAAGCCGAAAGAGATTACACCCATTTTTATTTAGCAGTTCGTTCCATTGTATTCAAACTGATCAAAGGAAATGCACCCGACACAGCACAGATGAATGCTAAGGTTCGGGAAATGATTAAGGAAGCATTGCAAAGTGACGGAGTAGAGGAAATTTTTAAACTCGGTGACGAAGCAGAAACCGAACAAGACATTTTTGATGAAGACTATTTGGCTAAGATTGAAAAAATCAAATTGCCAAATACGAAAATCAAATTGCTTCAACAGCTATTGGCAAAAGTAATTGGAGAAATAAGGAAAGTAAACAAGGTAAAAGGCATTGACTTTTCAAAGAAAATGCAAGCTTTGGTAGAACGCTATAACAACCGTGATGCAAACGACATTTTACGAAGTGAGGTTTATGAAGAAATGGCAAACGCTTTGACAGACTTGATTTGGAAAGTTCACAAAGAATTTTCGGCAGGTGATGAATTAGGAATTGATTTTCAGGAAAAAGCATTTTATGACATCCTAAAAGAACTCTGCATCAAATACGACTTTAAATATCCTGCCGACAAAATGATAGAATTGGCAAAAGCTGTAAAAGACCTTGTTGACGGACAAGCCAAATTCCCCGACTGGAACAAACGAGACGACATCAAATCAGCTTTAAAAGTTGGACTTATTCTCTTGCTTGACGAGTATGGCTATCCACCTGTTGAAAGAGACGAAGTATATGTTGAGATATTTGAACAAGCAGAAAACTTTAAGAAAAATCAGAACTAATGAACCCACGCAGCAGTCACACACATTGCCAAGTCGCACAAGCCGACACACAAGCCAAAACTTGGCAAAGAGTGTGTCTGCCCCACCCTGAAAAAATTGAATTAAAAAAATTTCCCATCCCTTCTGAAATTAAAAAATACGCAAACGCACAACCCGACACGACAAAGAAAGAAACAACTAAACTCAATAAGGACAAGGGTTTACAGACACGGAAGACAGAAGGCCTACTGCTAACAGCGGTTTTGCAAAAGTGGCAGTGCAGTGCTTTGTATGACAGTGAAGTAGTTAATCAAAATTTAGTGCTTCGATTGAAGTTTTGTGCTGAAAATCGCCACCTTCGCAAAGCCGCGAAACGTTGGCAGCAAGCATAAAGACAAACGACACAGATGAAAAGACCATTTAACATATTCCCGAGTATAGGATATAGAAATAGCCAATTTCAAATTGTTTCATCGGTTGACAATTTGAAAATTGACATTTACGACCAAGACAAAGTAGTTAAGTCTATTGAAGCTAATTCTAAAAATCCCACTTTACTGACAAGTCTTAGTGCAACAGGCAAATTGATTGCAAAATGCAATTTTAACAATACCGTTTTTCAGCAAGAATTGGAGATAAAAGAAGCCTTTAGACTTGGGTCAAGTGAGTTTAAAAAGGCTTTTGTTTTTGACGACACAGAATATTCCTTCTTTCTGATGAAGGACAGATTATTGCTTTATGATGAGAAAAAGAAAATATTACTGACTGAAAACCATTATAGTCCAACAGAAATTTATAAAATCAACGGAACGAATTTTCTATTTGTAACCAGAGTAGGAAACTCTGCAAGCGGGATTGTTAACCTTGGAGTTTACAATACGGAAAATTTCTCAATGGGCGGAGAATTATTAAATGATTATCGTGAAATTAAGATACTAGCCGACAACAACAAAGCTTGGCTTTATAACATAAAATCCAAAACAATTCATTGTTACGAATTAGCACACCAAACTAATAAATACTTAACAGAGTTAAAATCATTTGAAAATTTTAATGATTACTTTTTAGATGATGCCAACCTATATATTTATATCAACCATAATGAAGTATTGAAAGTTTCAAGCTTGAACAATCTTCATAAGTCCTTCGAAATACCAAAAAAGGATAATAACGCAATAGACAAATTAGGCAATGTATTCACAATTGAAAACAAGACGCTTAAATGTACAAGTTTACATACAACTTACTCTGAAACAGTCAATCCTGATTTTGAAGTTAATTTGCAAACCGATAATTTCATTCATATTGGCAAGCATCTAAAGAGTGAAGGCGAATTAACCGACCTAAATAGAAAAGCAGAAGAAATTAAAGAAGAAGTGATTTCTTCACTTCCAGATGCTCAAACATATCATTATCACGAACTTCCTGAAACACAAAGAATATCAGAAATAGTTACCACTCACAAAGTTTACCTTACTAAAAATGGTGCTTTTATAGTTCAAAAGAGAATAAAGAGAGATTTTAATGGAGTTACTCTAAGAAAGTATCAAACTACTTGGACTGCTACGCCATACAAAATTGAAAATACTGAAATAACCCTTCTGCTTTTCAATTCGGAGAAAGCAGATATTTTAATCGACAAAACTCCTAACCTGACTGTTTACGAATATCTTAAAGATATGCTTGTCGTAAGTAATCAAAGCACTAAATTTTTATTTTCAGGAAGACATAAAGTTACGCTAAAAAATGAAGATTCGATAGAACTCTTCACCATAAACGAAATAGGATACTTTTTAATTAAATCCAAAGAAAGGTATTCACTTTTCCGTTCAAACAATCCAAATAATGCCATTTTAGAGCAAATAGAAATTCTTAATCCTGACCTGTTTAAAAAACATCAAATCATATGGTATCGTGGTAAAGAAAAATATATATCCAACACAAAATATTTGAATGCCTTTGATTTGAAAGATTGCACAAGAATACTTATCGATGAGCAAAAAGTACAACACTCACTTTTTAAAGACGCTCTTGACTTTAAGTTTTTTGAGAAATATGCTTTGTCGTCCAATCAAATAGTTTTTAACCCTGTGACTCTTGAAATAAAAGATGCATTTATTGGCAATATTGAATCTCATTCTAAGCAACTGAACAAAATAGTATCACATCGAACTAACAAAATCTACCTTTCCAATTTTAATCCTCAAATTGGAAAGTATGAGTTATCAGAAATATCAATAGATGATAATAAATACAGGGAATCATATCTTTCCCCAAACGGTCAATTTTTAGTTCTACAAGATGAAAGCAATAAATATTCCTTTTATGACATCGAAAAAGGCGAAACTATAAACTTTATTTCCGGTAACTTTTTAGCGTTTAGAAATGACGGTAGTCTTATAATAGAGCAAGATGTTACAAAAGCAGTAAAAATAATTGACCCAAAAACATTTCAGGACATTACTCCACCAAACTATCATCATTACAGATTTATGAGTCCCGATGGTAAACTTTATGCACAAGTGGCATCCAAAGTAAGGTACTTCCATAAACTCAATGGCAAAGAATTGAAAGTAGAAGAAGTTTCAAAATTTAGACAAGATTTAGACGAACCCAGTTTTTATCTACAAGAAACAGAGAAGGAACAAGCAAAAATAAAGGTTGATAAAAATCGTCTACAAATTTTTAATTCCTACAAAGAGCAATTTCAAGCATTAGGGCTTGAAGATTATACTGAAATCAATTCGCATTCTGTTGTGAAAATCGAGAAGTATACCGAATTTGGGATTACTGGAACCAGTAAGGTCAAAGAAATAATTTTGCCTGAAGATACTCAATTCTATAATTACGCATCATTCAGTTATGACAACAGGTATTTGGGTTTGGTTTATCGTTTGGGAACTGGTGGCGGTATACATTTCATAAAAATTAATTTCGATGAAAAGGAAAGTTCATTAGAAATACTTGATACATATTTAAGTAGATATCCAAGATATGCATCTTGGGTTTGTGGCATTTCTAAAACAGGTTTTTTCGCCACTTATGACAGCACACCAGACACATACATAATCAACGTTGCTGAAAATCTTTTTGAGAACAAAACAACCGAAATCGAACTAAGGCAAAATATTTACAAATCAAAAACAAATATTTATCACACTTACAATAAATGGAATGAAATTAAGGGGAAAAATTTTCTTTGTTTCAGTCCGACAGGAAAATTTTTGGCATTATCTGAACAAGGATATGAGCCTTTGACTTTGGGTGGTTATGGACATCAAGAATCAGGTGCGGTACATATTGCAAATACAAATAGTGGAAAGTTAATTTGTTCGTTTAATGACCACGGTTCACATCTTGTCAACCCAAAAATAAAAGATACAATATTTGTCTCGTTCTCAGAAGATGAAAAAAGGTTGATGTCTATGAGTAAAGATGGGGTTGTTATAGTCCGCGATTTAAATTTAAATGAACCGATAATAAAGGAACAAAAAGAAGAAATGCCAGCTGCCAACATTGTATAAGCGTAATGCGGGCTCTACGTGCAAAGTTGAGCATTTTTGCTCCTAATAAACATTGCGGTAGGCGGACAGTAAATCGCTCCGAAACCCGCACTACGCTTATACTTGACCGTTGGCAGTAATTTTATATCAACATATGGAATGGATAGAAAATATACGTGACACAATTACAAAACGCCTTAAAGGGTCAACAAAATTTGTGCTTTAATCTCTGCTACTTCACTAATGATAATAATAATAAAATTGAGTTTAAAAATTTGAAAATATGACAGAGAAAGAGTTTATTAATAGTTTCCTAACAAACATACAAATAGATGAAAATTGCCAATCTTGTTTGAAAATTGCACTTCGGGATGCCAGATTAATTACAGGTAGAAATCCTGAAACAGGAATCCATGAGTTAAATATTTTAGAAAATACTCATGGATACCTAAATCCTTATTCTTTTATAGGAATTATAAATTATTTATTAATACTTGATATGATTGGTGCAATATTTAAATCCATAGATGTGGAAATTAATAAAAAGAAAAAAAACAATATCTACAAGGCAATAAAATACTTTTCTAACTCTCTTTCAGAAAATGAAATTTATGCAATTATAGCATTACGAAACTCACTTGCACATAATTATGGACTTGTTAACATACCGAGTTCCTCTAAAGAGGAATCTATAAAGCAGCATAAGTTTATTATAATTAATTCAAAAGCATCAAAAATAGTAGAACTGCCGAATAGAAAATGGAGCAGTCATGAAGATATAAGCGAAGAAAGTCACACAAAAATAGGGCACATCGAATTCATCGATTTTGTTGAATCTATTTATCTAAATTTAATCGAGAAAAACCATAAGAAACTTTTAAGAATATCATTAACAAATGGAATTAATGAACTAAAATCTAGATTTACAATCAATTACTAACTACAAATTATGAAAAAGAGAATACATTATATTTACATATTTATACTTTTCTTAGCAGGCTGTAAAAATAAGCCGTCTATTATATGGGAGAGGACGATTGGAAGACCATATAATGATAATATAACTAGAATTTGCACGACAAATGACGGTGGTTATTTACTAGCAGGTGCAACCGAATCAGAAAATAATAATACCGATTGTTGGATTATCAAAATTGATTCTAATGGGAATGTTTTATGGCAAAAGGTTTTTGGAGGTACATCCTATGATATTATTTCTTCTATCAATACTACGAAAGATGGAGGATATATTTTTGCAGGTTCAATAAATTCAAAGGATGGAGATATATTTGGATGGCATGAAGGATATGACTTTTTAAATTCTCCGTCGCCAGATGCTTGGGTAGTAAAGTTAGACTATAATGGCTCAATCGAATGGCAAAAAACCTTAGGTGGAACAAAATATGATATTGCATCTGAAATCCAACAAACCTCAGACGATGGGTACATAGTATTGGGTGCAACGGAATCTAATGATGGTGACGTTACAAATCATTATGGTAGTTGGGACATCTGGATAGTAAAATTGAATAATAATGGAGAAATACAATGGGAAAGGAATTTTGGTGGCACAGAATACGACGAAGGCATAGGATTTGATATTACAGAGGATGGAGGATATATAATAGCTGGCTGGAGTAAATCAAGTGATAAAGATTTAAACAAAAATCATGGAGATTATGATTATCTTATAATTAAACTAGATATTCTTGGAGAGCTAGAATGGCAGAGAACTATAGGGGGTACAAGTGAAGATCTTGCTTCCGATGTAAAACAAACTAATGATGGTGGATACATTGTGGTAGGAAGTTCCCAATCAAATGACGGTGACGCTAATGGATGGCATGAAGGTTATAATAAATATAACAATAGAAACTCTGACGTTTGGGTAATCAAATTAAACAAAATAGGTATTATTGAATGGCAAAAAATGCTTGGTGGTACAGATTCAGATGCCGCTAGATCTATTCAACTTACCCAAGACAAGGAGTATATAATCGCAGGCTATTCCAGATCGAGTAACGGAGATGTTAGTCGTAATTATGGGAAATACGACTATTGGATACTAAAATTAGACAATAATGGAAATCTTATATGGGAAAAATCGATAGGTGGTTCTGAAAATGATTTAGCATTTTCAATTTTAATAACAAATGATAAGGAATATATAATTGTGGGTCATACAGAATCAAAAGATAATGACATAAGCAAGAATATAGGAAAAAGAGATGGATGGGTTGTTAAGCTAACCTCTGAGAATTAACAACTACCTCCTAGACACATGGCGGTAAACTAAAAGTAAATAAAGTTCTTACAGCATAAAAAACTAAATTAAATAAACAATATCAACGAGTTATAAAGATGAATGTTTATCAAATTCACATAAATAAACTTGAAAACGAGTTGTGCAACAAGCACAGGTGTTTGGCTCAATGGCAGGTGTCCGATAGCTATCGGACGTGGTTAATTGAACATTCTACCTCGCATCAACTAAAAATATTATTGGCATGGTTCAATGAAAATTTTAAAATCCTAAATACACAGAAAATAGCTTACATAATGAAAAAGTCAATAATATACATAATTGGACTAATGATCTTAAGTGCTTGTAGGAATCAATCACAAAAGAATAATTATAACCATTCAACTACGAATTCCTTTTCGCCAACTCAAACAAATACTTTTGACACAAATTATAATACAGAAAGTACGGAAATAATTACCTACTCACCTCATGAAAATACTCATTATCAAAACGATGAGAATTTAAATTATACTATACAAGACTTATGGGGAGAGGCTGACCTGATAAGAAGTGAAGCGGAAAGTATAATGAGTGAAGCTGAAGATATTGGTTGTGATATTGCTATAAGAGAAGCACAAAATGCAATTTCATTTAGTGATGAATGCATGAGCACAAATAATTACAATGATGCAGAAAGCTATTTAGAGGATGCACAATCGGAATTATCGAATTCTAAAAGCTATCTGGAAGATTGTCTTTACGATCAAGAGAATAACGGTGATGAAACAGAGGAGTAGCAATACCAACATGGGTAGCCTAAACCGGGGTTTGCCGCTAGATTTGACGAACTCAAAATTGCGAATAAATACGAATAGAAAAGCCCTAAAAGCATGAAAAATACAGATACCTTATTAAACGAAGTCAAACGCATTATTAAGAATGTATGTGATAAAGGTGAGCTATATGATGGTTCGGAAGTAATGAAACTGATGGATCAACTATCGGATGCGGATGCGGCTTATTTAAAGTCAGAAGCAGAAAGCATTATAAAGAACGAGCCTATTATATCCGACCGATTTCATGCCATTTATCTACGAAGTTTGTTGTGGAAACTTTTAAAATACGATAGGCAATTTGTTACAGATACCGCAGTTTTCCTGCTTGAAAATGAATTTGTACTGAATAAAGAGCCTTGGGTTGTCATGCTGGAAGAATTGGATGAACTCGATGCAATTGCAGTATTCTTCAAGAAGAATACCGGGTACGGAGACCGGTTCTTTCAGGAAAAAATGCTTTATATTCTATCTGACACAAACATCCAAATTGGAGACCACATTTTAGCCTTTTTAAATAGTGAATATGAAATTCTTAGCGAAGCTGCATTAAGGGTACTCGATGATCAAAACCTGAATCAGTATTATTCTGAACTACTCACATTTTTTATACAATCAAGAGATGCCGATTTATTAATTATAGCGGCAAAAATCTTGATGAAATGGGATGGGAAAGAGGCTTCATCGAATATAGGTAAAAAAATAGCTGAATTAGAGCAATCAAACCCAAGCTATTTTTACGACACAATAAAAGAACTGAAGGTAATTTTGACAAATCAAAATAGCCAAGACTAGTGCAGAATTACCATGAAAAAATCTTCTCCTTTTAGAAAAAATGCCCAAAAGAAATAAAATACCATGGAAAAAAATACCATAATTTACATTGCCTGTTATGGAAAGGAAGAGAAAAAGGAAGATTTAGGTTTGATTAAAATTGAAAACTATCAAGCCTATGAGTATTTTGAAAAGAAATGGCATGAAGCTCCGGGACTTTACAGCATGTTAAATGACCCAGGCCCATGGGCAGAGCACGTAGACGAACAACGAGCAAATGAAATAATGAAAATCATGGATGAATTTGATTAAGAGGCTTTAAGCAATTTTTTACAACTTAAAAACCTTTAAACATGAAAGATTATCAATTAAAGTCCTCTACAAATTTTGAGGGTGTAATACTGACCTTTGGAAAAAAACGGCATCCGTTTCCGTTTTTGAAAAAAATGTATGAAATTTATCAATTGTAAACGAAAAGAAAAAACGTTAAGAAATACAATGTCAATAGAAAATACATATGTATATTTCGCATTAACTGGCGGCGAATTTGACACGCAAATTGCGACAGAGAGGCTTGGAATTGTACCAACAGAAAAGTGGAATAAAGGAGATATAGGAAAATACAAACAAACCTTAGGATATTCGTGCTGGAAATTATCATCCCAAAAAGGAAAAAAATATATAATGATTGACAGTTTAGTAGATGAAGTGGTTGGACTGTTATTTGACAAAATTGAAATCATTAATGAACTAAAAAATAAGTTTGAATTGGATTCAGTTCTTGAGATAGTAATGTATATTGATATCAATGAAGAACAATCGACACCAGCATTAGGACATGACCTAAAAACAATCGAATTTCTTCATCGAACACAGACAAGAACTGACGTAGATATTTACAGATTCAATTCTGCAAACAATGAAACATAGAAAAACGCACTTCGACAGCACATTTGCGATAGGCGGTGATTCGAGCTCCGAAGAAAGTTTTTTGGTTATAGGAAGTTTATTGCTCCTAATGAACATTTGCGCTGAAAAGCACATGCAATGAGAACTAAAGGCAAAATATAAGGATGATTATAGGATAACAGTAAAAACAATGAATAAAATGAAATTGCAATCAAAACTTAATTTAGCAGGCTTAAACAAAGCCAAACATGTTTTTTGTTCAAAAAACCAGACAATTTCGACGAAAACAAAAAAATATTTCAACGCAATAAGCGGAGGACTTTTCATATTAATATTGGCATCATTTACGCTAAAGAACGATCCAAAATTTGATATAAAAGGAACATCATCAGATAAAAAATATGGCTATACAGAACAGAAACCAATAAAAGTTGGCGGAGGAACATCCGCAGGTTATCATTTTATGTTTTTACAACACCTTAGAGGACCAAATGGCGAGATTCTTGAAGTTAATAGAATTGGAAGTTGTGGAACATATCCGAATCCCGACACGACATTGACCAAATTTAATGAGGGGGTTTTAACTTGTTTTAGTATTAAATGCCCCAGTTTCAAAAAACCAAAGATATTATACTTCGATAAATACAGGACTGGCGACTTATATATTCCAAAAGAATTGACATGGGTGGAATAACTACCGCTAACACAATTAACTTTTGACAAAGCTTAGGCCGGCAGGTGTAAATGCCACTATAGCCAACATAGATATCAGAATTTTAAGATAAAAAAACTATCATTCGTTTCTTTTTTAAAAAAAAGTATGAATTTTATTAAAGTTAAAAATGAAAACTTTACAACATAGAACAAAAAATGAAACAGGTAATCTTATTATCATACATTTTAATGGTCTTTTGCTATCAGGCTTGGTGCCAAAAAAATGAAAAGCAATATTATAAAAGTGGTAAGCTGAAAATGGAAGTTGAATATAATCCCAATACGGGTTTAGGCCAAATGATTGAATATTATGAGAGCGGGCAGATGCTTTCAAAAAAAACATATAAACAGGGCAAATTAAACGGGGATGACATTCTATACTTTCCTGACGGACAAATTCAACTTTACTATTTCTGGAAAGATGGAACACCGGAAAACAGGATTTACGGCAACCATAAAAATGGTAAATTAAGCTTTGAAAGTTACTTCGCTGACGGATTCAAAACTGGCCATTGGAAATTCTACGACCAAAATGGATATATCATTAAAGAACAGATTTTTGAGAGTAAAAAAACGCTCTGGAACAGTGACCTCGATTACATGAAAGAACTCCATTATTTAGATAACAAACTTGCCTATATCTTAACATACGAATTGGGAAAAGTAGTTGACAAAAAAATAATTAATCAGGAATTATTTGACAGGTTGTTTGCAACAAAACCGCCTTTGGGACAGACTTTATTCTTATCCAATTGCGCAAGATGTCACAGTGCAAGCATAGACCTGGTTGGCCCCAAACTTAAGGGTGTAACAAAAACCCGAACGACAGATTGGCTGAAAAAAATGATTACGAACGGAGAACAGCTCAGAAAAAGCGGCGATAAAACAGCCGTGAGCCTATACTCCAAATGGAACAATTTGGAACATCCTAATTTTGAAAAATTAGATTCCGAAGAAATAGAATCCATCATTGATTATCTAAAAACATTCAATTAACCTTAGTAGCAGAATGTCTTCCAAATCGTTTTTCCCCCTTCCTATTCTGCTAATAAAATTTATTCTACCTAACCTGCATGCTCAAAAAAAGCAACAAAAGAAAAAACCATCGAAAAGGAAACAAGACTAGAAACATCAACCTACTCCTGGGCCTTGCAGCAGCGCTGATTGTAACAATTGCAGTATATTGGAGCTATAGTCACGAGGGCGAAGAAGGAGGCACTTTATCCATTCAAATACTGGCACTAATGGCCGGCACTATCGTTGAAAGCTACCGCTATTCAGAAAAATGGACTACAATTTTGTTAAGTTTTGTCAGTGCCCTGATCTTGGGATTTATCGCTGTTTTTCCAATCAGCAATCATCATGATGCCTATGCTGAAAATCCGCTGGCCCTGTATCCTTATGTGTTCATGGGTATGTTTACCTGCTTATCCATTTTCATACATGGCAAAATGAAAGTAAAACCCCTGGGCGAAGGAACTACCTTATTACTTTCCTTTGCCATAATTTACTGGGTAGCGGATTATGGATATATCAATGCGGATTCAACCATAGAAAAATCGGTACTGATTCTGGGCCTTTTGCTCTCCCTCTACACCCTACTGCATGCGTTTAGCCGCCTCCCATTATCCCGACTGGCACGAACCGTATTAAGCATTTGGAGCTCAGTAATAATGCTCGTTTTTGCCTACGATAACCTGTCCATGGTTTTTAAAAATCAGCAAATCATAGACCTGACAAATATGAGTGAAGGGTTTTACATCAGTCTGCAATTTTTCCTTTTGGGGGCATCATCTGCCTATATTGTCTCTAATTTTATTCTGCTGATTGGCTTCTTGCCTACTAAAAACGACTTCTTTAATGCTTCCTATTTCCATCGGGTTAAAGAGTTTCAAAACAAGCATATCAGCAGATATTCAAAAAAACAGGTACTAGTGGTGCATTCACTTGTCTGTGTATTTTTCTGCTGTACCCTTTTCGGACTGAATTATTATTTTAAGCTAATCCCCAGACACCTTGCCATCTGGATTGTTTTTATAAGTTTTCCTTACGCTTTAATGCTTTTTGATTTTATAATAAAGAAAAGAAGCTGATGCAATTCCGAGGTAAACGAAACACTGAACATTGTGTTTATTGAGGCCGTCCAATAATCAGCTTTATTTATGACGTATGTCATTATTTTTTAGTTGGATAGTTCCGAACTTCGATTAAATAATGAATAATAAAGAACAATGATAACAATAGACAACTATTTAGACAGCCATTATATTCACCGAAGTAATTGGTTAAGAGCGGCTGTTCTGGGTGCAAATGATGGAATCATTTCAGTTTCCAGTCTTGCAATTGGAATTGCGGCCGCAAGTTCAACCAGAGAACCCATTATTCTGGCTACAGTTGCAGGACTGGTTGCAGGAGCATTATCAATGGCAGCCGGTGAATATGTTTCTGTAAGTTCTCAAACAGACACCGAGAAGGCAGATATTGAAAGAGAAATAAAGGAACTCAAAGAAATGCCAAAAGAAGAGCTTATTATTTTAGCTCAAATCTATGAGAAACGTGGACTTAAAAAAGAGACCGCCATGCAAGTAGCCATTGAATTGACTGAAAAAGATGCTTTGGGAACTCATATAAGAGATGAATTAGGCATCAACGAAATAAGTCAATCAAATCCGATACAAGCTGCCATTGCATCAGGCGCAGCATTTACGGTTGGCGGTGTTTTACCCCTTTTGGTAATTCTTTTTGCCCCTTTAAAGGGTATGGAATATTGGCTATATGGATTTACAAGCATTTTTCTGGTAATTCTGGGTGCCACTGCTGCAAAAACAGGGGGTTCAAGCATTAAAAAAGCCATCCTGCGAATTAGCATCTGGGGAACAATTGCAATGGCACTTTCAGCCTTAGTTGGTTACATTTTTGGAGTAAATATTTAATTTTTTAAAATATATTGATATGAACGGAGCACATTGGCATTTAGTGGTAAATCATTTACCAATCATTTTCCCTATTGTAGGGCTAATCGTAATGGTTACAGGATTAATTGCAAAATCAGAAGCCGTGAAACGAACAGCACTCCTGATTTTTATTCTCGGCGGACTAACTGCAATTGCAGCGATGAACACGGGAGAAAGTGCAGAAGATGTTGTAGAAAACATAAGCGGAATTACAGAGAACTACATAGAAAGCCACGAAGAAACGGCAGAGACATTTGCAATACTTTCCTATATTTTGGGTGGCATTTCTTTGCTTGGACTTTGGGCAAGTTTTAAACAAAAAACGTTCTCTTCACTAATTTCAATTAGTACATTGATTTTTGCCCTTGTGGTATTATTCTTTGCCAAACAAACGGGCACAACTGGCGGTGAAATAAGACACACAGAAATAAGAGACGGCAACAGTGTTCCTGCCGCAGAGCAAAATAACGCTGAAAAAGACGAAGACCATTAAAAAATGATAAAAACTGAAAAGCAAGGCTTAGTTCACCTGCTAAAAATTGCCATACCGTATATTCTAATTACAACGGTGTATACCATATTTGTACTGGCACTTGAAGAATATTTCGGTGATCATATTTACAAAATATCAGGACAAATCGGCTCGGTATTTGGACTTGCGGTCGCGTTCTTTCTCGGTTTCAGAATGAACTCTGCTTATGATAGATGGTGGGAAGCAAGGAAAATATTTGGTGAACTGACTAATAATACACGGAGTTTTGTGACAAAAATTTATGCTTACTATGGAAATGTGCAACATTTCAAAGAAACCAAGCAAAATAACATAAATTCCAAAGCGCAAAAAATCATTGAGTTAAGCATTTTATACATCCGACAGCTAAAAAATGAAATGCACAATAATATGCATCCCACATTTGATAAACATGCTGTTGAACTCTTTTCTGAATTTAACATAAACCCGGAAAATAAAATTTCAAATGAGATTTTAGTAGCAATCACAAAAGATATTGAAGATAATTTTGCCCCTTCTGCAAGAATTGAAAAAGGAGATTTGATGCAACACATTAATCGGTTTTATGACATTCAAGGAAAAGCAGAAAGAATAAAGAATACACCTTTCCTTATGATTTATAGTGCGTTCACAAAATTAATTGTGAGTTTCTATGTGATTCTTATTCCACTGTTTATTGGCGACATTGACTTGGGTGGAGAAGAAAGCGGGTTTGAGTTTTTAGCTGTACCAATTATGGTAATCATAAGTACGGCATTTTTGACAATAAATAAACTTGCAAATTTGCATGGAGAACCCTTTTCAGAAAACAAGACATCTGTATCCATTGATGACATTTGTAAGACGATTGAGCAAAATTGCAATGAAGTACTCCATAAACTGAAATAATACCGATGATACCTTTAAAATAGTCCTATTTCGATTTTATCCGATAGCAGTATTTCATTTTACAATCTCTTCTAATCTGGCAATCGGTAATTGATTTTTTTAGCTTTCGTTTTCCGTGAACATGAATTGCAAATGCCACATTATAAGGCATTCAGTAGGCATGCCAAAATTTTCAGAATCCGAACTGCCAAAAAAATAAGGTATAAACACCCATTTTGCCACAAAAGACAAACCTGCTTATTTGTTTACCATTAAAAGAGTACATAATTTAGTCCCTGCATCCAATTGATGGTTTTTAAAGTTTTATTCTAAACACATGATTGAAAAATCGGTACCCAAACAGCGCTCCGTATTCTTACGTGTGCTTTGCGTGCTGACTATTCTCGGGAATTTACTGATCGTACTGAAGGGGCTGATAACGTATTATGTCCTCTACAGTACGAATGACGACCGACAGGAAGCTGCCATTGTGCTTATCAATGCCTTTTACTTTTTAGAACTGCTCACTTGTATGGGTTCTGTGTCAGGAGCCGTGTTGATGATTGCCGGTAAAAAAACGGGACTGATTACCTACCTGATCTCATCCCTGGCATACATTGTGATGACCGCGGTGTTTGCCGTAGTTTGTTTTTTCAGCATAGTGGGAATTCCTGTCGCCTTCCTGCAAATTATTTACCTAATTCCCAGTATCATTTTCTTTATTCTCTATTTGATTTATGGGAGATCTCTTTTCTAACCTGGTAACAAGCAAACATAAACAGACATCTTGTTATATTTTTGAAGCAGGTGAACAAGTATGCCGCAGCACCCATTTCAAATTTCCCAAAAAATGAGTTTCTTTACTTCAAATATCTGTCTATCATGAAAAAATGTGTGCTCAGTCTCTCGGTTCTGATTTTGCTGTTTTCCTGCGGTCCAAAAAACAGCCCGGATAGCTACCAGAAAGAAATCCAGACCAAGCTGGATACCTACAACAGCGAATGGCAAAAACTGCTCATCCAATCGGCAGAGGCCGAATGGGCACTGAATACTAAAATCATGGAGGGCGACACGCTGACCGGCAAAAAAGCCGAAGAAGCCAACAAAGCCTTTGCCGCATTCACCGGAAGTAAGGAAAACATTGAATTTGCACAGCAAGCACTCAAGAATAAAGACAAACTGCTGCCGCTTCAGGTAAAACAACTTGAAACCATTTTATATATGGCTGGCGGAAGTCCGGAAACGGCTGGTGAGCTAATTGAAAAACGCATTGCCGCCGAAACCGAACAAACCAAAAAACTCTTCGGCTACGAATTTACGCTGAATGGAAAACCCGTAAGCACCAATGAACTGGACGAGATTTTAAAATCATCCAATGACCTGGCTGAACGCCAACAGGCCTGGGAAGTATCCAAAGAAGTGGGAAAGGAACTCAAGCCTGGACTGGTTGAACTCCAAACCCTGCGAAATGGCGTGGTGAAGCCCCTGGGATACTCCGATTACTTCAGCTATCAGGTTTCGGAATACGGCATGAGTTCCGAAGAAATGGTAAAAACCTGCCGGGATATGGTGAAAGACATTTGGCCGGTTTACCGGGAACTGCATACCTGGGCACGCTATACCCTGGCTGAAAAATACAAACAACCCGTGCCCGACATGCTGCCCGCACACTGGGTACCCAACCGCTGGGGCCAAGACTGGACGGCCATGATTGATGTACAGGGCTTTGACCCGGATACGGAATTACGTAAAAAATCGGCCGAGTGGATTGTTCAGGAAGGCGAAGGCTTTTATGTGAGTCTGGGTTTCGACAGCCTACCGAAATCATTTTATGAAAAATCGAGCCTGTACCCGCTTCCCGCCGATGCCGGTTACAAAAAGAACAACCATGCCTCGGCCTGGCACATGGATAACGATAAAGATGTACGTTCGCTCATGAGTGTTGAACCCAATGCCGAATGGTGGGAAACCGTATTGCATGAATTAGGGCATATTTATTACTACATGTCGTACAGCAACCCGGATGTGCCCATCATCCTGCGCGGGGGAGCCAACCGGGCATACCACGAAGCCATGGGAACCCTGATCGGACTGGCCTCCATGCAAAAACCGTTTTTAGAGCAGTACAAACTGGTTCCTTCGGATGTAGAAGTTGACCAAACCCAAATTTTAATGAAAGAGGCCCTGAATTATGTGGTGATGATACCCTGGGCTGCCGGCGTAATGACCGAATTTGAACATGATTTATACGCCAACAATTTGCCCGAGAATGAATATAACAAACGCTGGTGGGAACTGGTTGCCCAATATCAGGGCATCGTACCTCCGGGTGAACGGGGCGAAGAATTTTGTGATGCCGCTTCCAAAACCCATATCAATAATGATGCGGCCCAGTATTACGATTACGCCTTATCCACGGTGTTGTTGTTTCAGTTCCACGACCATATCTGTACCAAAATACTGAAACAGGATGTGCATGCCGCAAACTATTATGGCAGTAAAGAAACCGGCGATTTCCTGAAAGCACTGATGAAACCGGGCGCCAGCGTTGATTGGAGAGAGCACCTGAAAAACACATTGGGTACAGAAATGAGCGCCAAACCCATGCAAAATTATTTCGCACCGCTTACCGAGTACCTGAAAAAAGAAAATGCGGGAAGGAAATATACACTTCCTGAAACATTGAACTACTAAAAATTAAAGGTGAAAAACCTCAGAAAACTTAGATTTTACCTTCGTTTTCCTCCCGGGTTAATTTTATCCTCAACCACGTAGCTGTTGGGAAAATCGGCCTGAATCTGTTTCCAGAACATGGCGGCTTCAAACTTACTTTTGAAATCGCCCACTCTAATCTTGAAGTTTGGAGCTTCCCAAACCAGATATGTATTTACATTCTTGTAATTACTCATGAAACGGGCCTTTACGTCATTCGCGCGGGCCTGTGAGCCTTGTCCGCTTTCAGAAGTGAGCTGTACCCGGAAGCCGGCCGGAGTGTATTCTGCGGTTTTCATGGCCGTCATAAATCCGTCTACCAAGGAGCTGGTAGTCATCTTAACCGAACCTTTTCCGTCTCTCACGTAGTGGGCCAGCGTGTCTGACTGGGCCGAAGCGCCGATTCCTACCAATAAAAACAACAAAATGAATACGGATCTGATAGCCTGCATGAATTAGTTTTTGGCAAAAATACCAATTTCATACCAAACATCGTTTTAGCTGAAATATTTCATGCCTCGCCGTAAAAAAATATCTTTGTGCCAAATCGTTCGTTTTGTCTGAATCACTCGTCATAATTCCAACATACAATGAAATTGAAAACATTGAGCGCATGGTGCGTAAAGTGTTCTCACTACCGCATGCCTTTCATCTGTTGATTGTTGACGACGGCTCTCCCGACGGTACAGGTCAAATTGTTAAGAACCTGCAAGCCGAATTCGGGGAAAAACTGCACTTATTGGAACGTTCGGGTAAAAATGGCTTGGGCACGGCTTACATTGCCGGATTCAACTATGCCCTGGAGCGGAATTACCAATTTATTTTTGAGATGGATTGTGACTTCTCGCATAATCCGGATGATTTAGTAAAATTGTACCAAGCCTGCGCCGGCGGAGCCGACTTAGCCATCGGTTCACGTTACGTAACCGGGGTAAACGTGGTAAACTGGCCCATGAGCCGTGTACTGCTGTCCTATTACGCCTCGGCTTACGTGCGTTTTATCACCCGCATGCCCGTTCGTGATTCAACCGCCGGTTTCAAATGTTACAGGCGCAATACATTGGAAACCATTAATCTTGAAAAAATAAAATTCAAAGGATACGCCTTTCAGATTGAAATGAAATTTGTAGCCTGGACTTTAGGATTTAAGCTCAAAGAAGTGCCGATTATATTTACCGAAAGACTGGAGGGAACCTCCAAAATGTCGGGCGGAATTATCCGTGAAGCTGCATTTGGCGTGATAGACATGAAGCTCCGCGCCCTTTTTGGAAAAATAAAAGGCCGCAAATAAATACTCTCTCCGTTATTTGTAGTTTTGAACCTAATAATTCTGTTCAAGAAGTATGTCATACCTTATCAAAAATGCCACACTCATCAATGAAGGCAAACGTTTTAAAGCCGACGTAAGGCTAAAAAGGCAATTCATTGAAACCATTTCTATTGAGCCGCTTCATCCGGAAAACGGAGAAACCCTCATAGAAGCCGAAGGGAAATTACTGATTCCGGGAGCCATTGATGACCAGGTGCATTTTCGTGAGCCCGGCCTTACACACAAAGCCGACATTTACACCGAAAGCCGGGCAGCGGTAGCCGGAGGAATCACTTCCTTTATGGAAATGCCCAATACCAATCCCCAAACCCTTACACAGGAACTCCTGCAGGATAAATACGATATCGCATCCGAAAAAGCGCTGGCCAATTACTCGTTTTTTATGGGTGTTTCGAACCACAACCTGCAAGAAGCACTGAAAACAGACCCAAAGAATGTATGCGGACTCAAAATATTCATGGGTTCATCTACCGGAAATATGCTGGTAGATGACCGTGAAACATTAGAAAATATTTTTAGGGAAAGTCCTTTGCTCATTGCGCTGCATTGCGAAAAAGAAGAAATCATTCGGCAAAACCTGGCCATATACCAAAACCGGTTTCCCGAAGGAATTCCGGTAACCGAACACGGCAATTTAAGAAGCGTGGAGGCCTGTTATGCATCCTCATCGTTCGCGGTAGAACTGGCAACCAAGCACAATACGCGCATACACGTTCTGCACATCAGCACGGCAAAAGAAACGGGGCTGTTCAGAAACGACATTCCGCTTGCCGAAAAACGCATTACGGCAGAGGCCTGCGTGCATCATTTATGGTTTACGGATGAAGATTATGCCAGCCGGGGCAATTTTATCAAATGGAATCCCGCAGTAAAAATGGCTGCCGACCGCGAAGCTATTCGCCAAGCATTGATTGACGGACGCATAGACGTATTAGCCACCGACCATGCCCCGCATACCTTAGAAGAAAAAGCACAAAATTATGATAAGGCTCCCAGCGGCGGGCCCTTGGTACAGCATGCCATTCCTGCCTTGTTTGAACTGAGCAAACAAGGCGTATTTACTCCCGAACTGATCGTTCAACGTTTCTCGCATAATGTGGCCGATTTATTTCAGATTGACCGCAGAGGGTATATCCGAACCGGCTATTTTGCCGATTTGGCGCTGATTGACCCCGAAGCACCACAAACCGTTTCTAAGGCAAACGTGCTTTACAAATGCGGCTGGAGTCCCTTTGAAGGGGATACGTTTAGCCACTCTGTTACCCATACCTGGGTAAATGGAAATTTGGTTTATAAAAATGGTAAATTTGATGAAACAAAACGGGGAATGCGTCTCCAATTTAACCGTTAATTCATGCAAGCAATGAAATCTGCCGCGCCCATTGCCAATTGGCTGTTCAGGGTATCCTTTTTATTATATGGCGTATTGGCCAATTATAACACCTTCATGTCTTTTGACTTTGGATCCAAAGCATTTGTACTCGGTACTATTTTCATGATTTTATCCATCCTGCTGTTCATCGGTGGATTTTTTAAAACCAATACCATGACCGTGCTTTCAGCACTGGGATTAGTCTGTTTATCGGTTTCCCAAATTATCATTTCATGGAACGGTGATCTTTCACAGGTGCTTGCCGTTCAACTGTTGATTGTAAGCGTAGCCTTTTATTTTCTGGCTACCGGAAATACATAAAACCTCATTCCATAATGAAAAACCTAGTCCCAACCCTCGTTTTTTTATTAATATCGTTTGGATTAGCTGCCCAATCCATTCCTTACCATAAGCAAGAGTTTGCCTTGTCTGAAATAAGTCAGATTAGGGAAAACACGGCATTAAATCCCAGAACAAAATTCAGTTTCAAGATACTGGCCAAATACCCAAGCAACCAAGTACAGCGCGAACCGGGTAAAAGCGGAGCTACGGAGTATAAATTAAAGTTCTGGCTCGAATCAACTGATGGCGAACTAATTATCGGACCGGATGCCGACCCGAGTCTGACCCAATCATTCAGCGGTTTTTCACGGTCAGGCTCAGATTATGCGCAATATTCATTTGGTCATACCATTGCATTTCCGTTAGGAAAATTTAAAAAAAATGGAACCATCACAGTAAAACTCATGGCTCAGGCCCAAAACAGCAGCGGAAGTATTTTGTTGGATGTATTTTCGGCAGGGAACTTTACGCTCTCTGTTCCCAAACTGATTCCGCTTGACGAACAAAAAATAACGGTTGATAAGGTTTCCGTAGTCAATAATGCCACAAAATATAACTCGCAAGGCATTCAGTTTTCGTTCACACCCATATTCTTATACAATGAAAATGAACTGTTTTATGCGGAATCAGAATCAAACGGAATGGCAAAGTTTTATGTTCAGTTTTTTAAACCAGACGGATCAGTGGTTGAAACCTTAAATTTTCAAATTTCGGAGGAAACTGGAAATAGTAATTCCCACTTATATTACCTGACCAAACACGATAAATATAACAAAGAAACAGGCAGTATTTTTATTCCCTACACCCGTTTTATGCTTCCCGAAGGTGAACAGAGTGTTTTATACAGCATCAGCGCAACAAGTGCCGATAATCAACTAAACTGGAACAATCTGGCAAAAGGTGAAATACGTTTTACGATGCCCGCTATGTACTTTGCCAGGGCTGAAGTAAATGACATTACTGTTCAAACCAAAACCTATGATGTAGCCGCAAAAAACATTCCGATACTGAACTTGTTTGTGGGCAAAAGAGGAACAAGCGGGAAAGGATATCCCGATCTATTCTGGATACTGAACAACGGACCCGACAAACTGGTTGTAACGCCCATATTGTCTAATTCATTTACTGCGGTTTCAAGGCAGGTAACTTTTCAAATGCTTGAAAATGATGTATTGCATTTGAACGTCTATGATTACGATATGTTATCCCGAAATGATTTTCTGGGAAGTTATACTTTTCCAAAGTTTAATGGGCCGGTAGCGTTTAGAAAAGATGATATTAAAAACAATGACATTGTTTCGGGCCAAGTAAAACTCTTACGGAAACCAAAACCGGCAAGCCCATTCATTAACCTGAGTTTACGACAGGTGCGTGAAAATGGCCTGAGCGGTTATCGCTTGGAAGGAAACATTTCAGAAACAAGTAATCCGACCGAACTCAAATTATACTTAAAACAAACCGACGGCACTCAGGTGCCTTTATCAAAATCGTTTAATCCATCGCCCGTAGGCAGCTTTTCTTACTTTATCAATGCCTGGGAATTACCGGTAAATGCAGAAGCAGGAATATTTATTTACGACCGAGAATTCAACCTACCACTGGGCGGAAAAACAGCAAAATCAAATGCTTACTTCAATTCAAGCGAAGATGTTACGATAACCATTTCCGATTTGAAAAGTGAAGTTCAAAAAGGAATTCACGGACTATTGCTGGAAATAAGCCTGAGCTATCCAGAAGGATTACAGGATAAATCGGCCTGTAGCTTTGCATACAGCTGTTCAACAACCGAGGGCATTGATTTAAACCCGGTATTGGATTTCCATCTAATAAAAAATGAACCGCTCTGCTCCGAAAAAATCTGTTATAAACGTTTTTTCATCCCCTATTCATCAATGGGCGATTATGCAGGCAAGGTTTTCCGGGCAAAACTGAATGCCTCAATCAGTGCAGGCAGGCAATCTTTTACCATAGGTAAAGCCAGCAAGTCATTAACGGCTGAGCTCCCTCTAATTATTCCGTCTCCAACCGCTACACTGAGCTTTAAAATAAAGGCTAAAAAGAACCAATCATCCATCACCATTTTTAGTAAATATAACGGATTGGAAAAAGTGGCTGACAAACAAAGTCTAAAATCCGGCATGTTAACTTTTAGCGTCCCGCTGCCCGGCGAAAAAATGTACGTTGAAGATGAGTGTAAGATAATCATTCGTATTACCGATACATCCGGAAATTATGAAGACCTTCCGTTAAAATTCACGTTAAAAGAAATCATGAACGGGAAATCGCTTCAAATTAAAAAAACGGGAAAGTTTAAGAATTTGGTACTGAAGGTATCTTAAAGCCCCAATGCACCCGCATCTTTAGCCTTTTGCGCTTCAAATGCGCTGTCTATACCCAACTTCCCACTTTTGGATGCAGCTACCGCCAATTCATCACAGCGGTTATTGAATACATTTTCGGCATGGCCTTTCACCCAAAAAAACTGAGGTTTAAACTTACGGTAAAGCGGCAAAAAGCGTATCCATAAGTCCGGATTTGCCTTCTTGGCAAACTGTTTTCGCTCCCAATCAAATAACCAGCCTTTGTTAATTGGATCTACCACATATTTTGAGTCGGAATAAACCAATACGGGATGCTCGGTTGTTTTTAACGATTCGAGCGCAACGATAACAGCCAACAGTTCCATACGGTTATTTGTTGTGAGCCTAAATCCGCATGAAAGTTCCTTTTTATGCTTACCAAAAAGCATCACCACACCCAGTCCCCCGGGCCCCGGATTACCCGATGCAGCTCCGTCCGTATAGATCTTTATGGCATTTTGCATATACCTGCAAAAGTAAGGATTTACCCATGTGATAAAGAATTCAACAGTTTTTACTTTATTTGTAGAGTATATGCGCAGTATGAAAGAACTGGTTGATCACTTTCCACAACAACTAAGGGAAGCCATGGAAATTAGCCGTAAGGCTATACTAAGCCCTTTTCCGGGCACAATACGGAATGTAATCATTTCAGGACTGGGAGGTTCCGGAATAGGAGGTTCTATCATTTCAGAAGTAACCAGAAACGAGTGCCCCGTACCCGTTTTTGTGAATAAAGATTATTCTTGTCCGGCCTTTGCCGGACCCGATACCTTGTTCATTGTAAGCTCATATTCCGGGAATACAGAAGAAACTCTTTCAGCTCTGGCAAAAGCAGAGGAAAAGGGTGTTAAACCGGTGATTATTACTTCGGGCGGCAAACTGGCCCTGCTTGCGGCCGAAAAAGGGTATGATATCATTACCATTCCAGCCGGAATGCCACCCCGCTCTTGTTTAGGATATTCGCTTTGCCAGCTTTTTCATATTTTCAACCGTTATGGTTTAATTAACGATGATTACAAAAAGCAATGGGAACTGAGTGCCGACCGCCTAGAACGTGAATCAGAATTAATTCATGAAACGGCCCATAGGTTTACCGAAACCGTGTTGAACACCAACCCCATTATTTATTCGGAAACGCCCTTTGAGGCCCTCTCCGTAAGAATTTGCCAACAACTCAGCGAAAATTCAAAAATGCTGTGCAGCAACCGGGTTATTCCGGAAATGAACCATAATGAACTGGTTGGATGGAGAGAACCCCAACAAAACACCTCCGTGGTGTTTATCAAAACCGGCCTTGAATTTTACCGTAACCAAGCACGTTTTGACTATACAAAAAAAGTAATCTCTCACTATTGTAACCGAATATTTGAGCTGGAAGGCAAAGGCGAATCGGCCTTAGAGCAAATTTTATACATTATTCATATTACGGATATTGCTAGCTGTATTCTGGCAGAAAAAAGAGGCTATGATGCATCAGAAATTGATGTAATCATTACGCTGAAAGATTTTCTGGCCAACATGAACTAAATCTGTTTACATACAGTAAGCATATTCCATAAAACGTTTCTAAATGGAATTAAACGAATTCGTAAAGCTGGTTTTAACCGAAGACGTTGGCCCCGGCGATTATACCACTCTGGCTACAGTACCCAAAAATAAAATGGGAACATCCGTTTTGCTGGTGAAAGAAAATGGCATACTGGCCGGAATGCGAGTGGCTAAAGAAATCATTAAACAGTTTGATCCAACCATTGAGTTTGAAGCTTTGCTAAAAGACGGAGATTCCATCTCAAAAGGACAAAAAGCATTTTACCTGCATGGGTCGGCAGCGTCCATGTTAACGATTGAGCGTACCGTTTTGAACGTAATGCAGCGCATGAGCGGAATTGCCACCAAAACAAATGGAATCGTAAAAACTATTTCGGCCACTAAAGCCAAACTGCTCGATACCCGAAAAACAACGCCTCTCATGCGTTTTCTGGAAAAAGAAGCCGTTCGGATTGGGGGCGGATACAATCACCGGTTCGGGCTTTATGATATGATCATGATTAAAGACAATCATGTTGATTTTGCCGGCGGAATTGAAGAGGCCATCCGAAAAACCCGCCTTTTTCTGAACGAAAACAAGCTGGACTTGAAAATTGAAATCGAGGTAAGAAACAGCGAAGAACTGGATAGAGTATTGGCCCATGGTGGAGTTCACCGTATCATGCTCGATAATTTTAGCCCCGAACGTATGGAAAAAGCCGTACTAAAAATTAACGGGGCATTTGAAACCGAAGCATCCGGCGGCATAACCGAAGACAACGTACTGGAATATGCCCTCACGGGCGTGGATTTTATCAGCAGCGGCGCCTTAACACATAGCGTCAAAAGTCTTGACCTGAGCCTTAAAGCGGTATGAAACCCTTAAAATGGATCATAAAAAAGCTATTAAAATTTCCCGTCATACGGCGGCTGGTAATCTGGTCTAAAAAAAATACCATTAAAGGGTTTCACGGCATTCCGGTTTATTACGTATTGCGTTCTTTTTTCTACGCACTTTCTGAGGAAAGCCCCATAGACCGCGCGGCAGCCATGACTTTTAAATTTTTCATGGCCTTCTTTCCCTTTATTTTGTTTTTATGCACACTGATTCCGATTGTTCCCATAAAAGGATTTCAAGACAGTTTGCTTCAAAACTATACGCAGCTTATGCCGCCCCAGGTAAGCGAATTACTGCAAAATACAATTGAACAGGTAGTTAATCAGGCCAATACGGGACTCATGTCAATCAGCTTTGTAATTGCCTTCTTCTTCTCCACCAACGGCATTGTGGGTATGATCCGGGCAATGAATGCATCGGCAAACATCAGCGAACCCGGCGGAAAAATGAGACTAAAAGCTCTGGGAATTCTGTCATTCGTATTTTTAACCACCGTGGCTTCCATTTTGCTGCTGGTGTTGGTTGGTAAACTCATCAATCAAATCACCTTGCAAACAGGCTGGGAAATTTATAGCGACACGCTTAAGTACATCTTCAGGGTTATCGTGCTTTATTTAATTGTATTCTCAACCATCAGTTTGATTTATTACCTGGCACCGGCCCGCCAATTCAGGCTCGGCTTTTTGTCGCCCGGGGCTATACTGGCTTGTAATCTGTCCATTATTTCATCTGTTGGCATTGCTGAATTCTTTAGCAATTTTGACCGTTATAATACCCTTTACGGAACATTGGGTTCCATACCTATTTTTTTAACATGGATATTCGTAAACTGCCTCGTTTTACTGGCTGGATTTGAGCTAAATGCCGGTATTGCAGTTGGGAAAATCAGCAGGCAGGCAAACAGTGAAAAATCAAGAATCGTAAATCATGATTAAGCGTATCCCCCATACCGTATATTTTTATTTGGCTTACCTGCTTTTTGCGGTTATGGCGCTCTGGCAAATTGTGTTTATGGTTCATCCGGTTATCTATGATATGCCCGATTGTTATTTCCCCTGGCGGTACATGGTTACCGAAATTGTAAATACCGGTGAACTCCCGCTCTGGAATCCATACCAACTGTTTGGCTCACCCATACATGCCGATCCCTCCAGCGGAGCCTGGTACCCACCGGTATGGATTATCGGTTTTTTTGCGGGATATGATGTGTATGTATTAGGCCTGGAGCTTACTTTTCATACCTGGATTGCCGGGATTGGTTTTTATAAACTGGCCAGATTCTTTAATTACTCCTCACGTACAGCCTTTATTTTGGGAATGGCCTATATGCTAAGCGGCCTTTTTATTGGCAATGCACAGCATCTGACCTATATTGTTTCAGGCTGCTGGATACCCTTTATTTTAAGATATTTTTTACTCTTGAATAGGGAATTAAAAATGCAATATGCGGTGAAAGCAGCATTAGCCATGTTTATGATTATTACCGGTGGATACCCGGCCTTTTACATCATTCTCTCCTATGTTCTGCTTGCTATTTTGGTATACAGCATAGTAAACAGAATGCTAAAAGGCCGCTACATCGAAGCATTGAAAACAATCGGTTTAAATGTGCTATTTGGGCTATATACCTTTGCTGTAAGCGCCGTAATGTTGGTCTCGGTTTATGGTGCTTTGTCTTATATCACCAGAGCAAATTCGTTCAAACTTGAAAATGCGCTGTACGGGCCATTTTCTTTACCATCCATGATTTCCTTCTTTCTACCTTTCGGAACACTTGAGCAGGAATTTATTAAAACAGATATTTCCATGGCAAATGCCTATTTTACGGGAATCCTTTTTCTATTTTTTCTGTTTTCCATTCCGAAAATTAAAGAACCCTTACTCCGCGTTTTTTTGGGGGTAGGAATTGTAGCGCTCTGCGCCGGTTTGGGAGATATATTGCCGGTAAGGGGTTTTATGTTCAATCATCTCCCCTTGATGAATTTGTTTCGTTTTCCGAGTGTGTTCCGAATTTTCGTAATCATAGCCTTTCTGCTCGTTTCCGGAATTACATTAGAAAATATACTTCAACACAGCTTAAAGCGCAAATGGGCACTCATGCTGCTCTTTGTTTCAACTATCCTTGCCATTGCCGGAATTTCAATCTACCTTTTTGCCAAACATCCGTTTGATATTGCCCTTTTTTGGAAAGAAAAAGCCTTTAGCTTCCAAGAACAAAAAAACACCATTCAACATGTTATATTTCAAAGTATTCCGGCCGTTATTTCACTATTACTGGCCATACTTATCATTCAATTTATAAAAAGTAAAAAATACATTTTCTTTTTGCTGACAGGTTTACTGTTGACTGATTTACTTTTTGCATTTCAACTGAATGCTCCATATAATGCTTTTTACGAACGTTTTGATGTTAAAAGTAAATTAGAAATGGACGCCCAATTTGCGAAAGGTTTTCCGCTTCCCGACCTATCCATTCCGATGGAAAACAGGGCCAACCATTTGTATAACGGATTATACTGGAAAAACCTGAATATACTTTCAAAACAACCTTCGTCCGACGGTATGAATAATTTCATGTTCAGCAGCACGATGAATCTGTTGGATAATCATCCCGCACTCTTTACACTTATCTCTAAAAACGGCTTAGCATATCTGTCAGATGAACTGCACAGCTACCGCGAATTTAAAGGCATTTCGGACGATAGTTCTTTTTCTTCCCAGCATGTATTTCTGAGGCAAAATGATATGGAGGGCATCGAAAAAAATACCTTACGAAAATCAGCAGAAGATAAACTGGAAATAACAGATTTTAAATCAAACCGGGCTGTTTTTAAAACCCAAACATCGGCCTCTACCCTGTTTACCCTCTTACAATCCAATTACGAGGGGTGGGAAGTAAGCCTTGACGGGAATAAAATACCCCACTACACCTCCAATACCGTATTCATGAGTGTGCTGCTGCCTCCGGGAAATCATGAACTGGTATTTAATTACAGCAATAAAAAAGTACACACGGCTTTTCTCATTAGTCTTATAAGCCTACTATTGATGTTCGCTTATATTCTGTATATCGAATTAAAACGATTCCTTCCGAAATTGTTATTTCCACCCAGAAAGAAGCAAGACGAAGTGTAATCTTTATTTTTTTACCGCAAATTCAGCCTCAAAAAAACCACCAAGGTTAATACGGACTTTTCGTTTGGGAGCATCGGTTTCTGGACTGATTGCCAAAATTGGATTTTCAGCTTTTTTGAAAGGCAAGGATGCGGCATCGGCAATATCCAACGCCGATATGGTTTCTTTTTGAATCAAACGTTTGGAAACACCGTTTTTTCCGAACCCGTTTTCAAGCATTTTTCCAAATACCTGGGCTACAGAAAGCGCATCATCAGAAGAAGGAACCGGAGTGTATACCAAATCCGTGGAGGCTAGGAGTTCAGGCTCAAATGTTGATTTAAGCAGCACAGGCTTATCCGCTTTGTGCTGCACCATTTCCATACCCACTCTTCCCTTCTCTAATGCAGGTTCCTGATCTTGATCAATAGACTTCTGGGTACTCTTTTTCGGGAAATCCTCTTTCACCCATTGCCCGGTGGTAGGCTCAGGCAGTGGAATTTCAATCTGTTGTTTTTGAAAAGCCAGGGCTGATGAAGCTCCAGTTTCCGTATACAAAAAACGCCATCCGGCCCAGCCCAGAAAGAAAATGAGCGACGCCGCAGCCGAAAACCGGACAAACAAAGGAATTACCGTGCTGCGTTTTAAATCCTTTTTTGATGGATAATATTCGTTCCCGGGAATTAGCTTCAGCCGGCTGAACAAATCAAATTCTGCTTTTAAAAAAGCATGTTGAGCCAAAAATAAATTAAGTTCATGCGTTTCATTGTTAGTTAAATCGCCTTCTTGTGCGGCAATAAAAAAGGTTTGATAATTTGTTTCATCGATGGAACCCACCGGGTTAATTTTCTTTCGTAGAACAGCTTTTTGAGGCAATTCCGACGTTTCGGAACGAAGCATCGGAACACCTTCCATCAGCATATTAAAGTCCTCCTGTAAATCGGGGTTCTGGGCTAAAAATACATGAACGTCCGATTGACCGGAATCGTCCAGTTTGCCTTCCACATAATCCAGAAACCAAAGCTCATAATTATCCCTGTTTATCATACCAGCACCTCCCTACTTACCAAATACTGTTTCATGGCCAGCCTGGCCCTGTATATGTAAACCTTAACCTGCGATTCAGAAAGTTCGGTCATGCTCCCGATTTCTTCATACGAATAGCCTTCCAAATCCCTCAAACTGATAACTACCCGCTGAATTTCGGGCAAGGTATTCAATGCCTGGTCTATTAAATCTCTTAAATCAGAAGATGCCTCGGTCTGGGCTTCTAAATTTAACAGACGCTCATCCGAAACGGTATTCTTCTTTCTGCGGGTAAAATCAATAAGTGTGCGGTATGCCGCCGTAAAGAGGTAGGATTTAGCTTTAGTCGGATCAATACCCTCCCTCAGGCGCCACATTTTTTCAAACGTGTCCTGCACAATATCTTTTGCCGCTTCGGTATCGCGGATGTTTTTGAGCACAAAGCGATATACCGGGTCGGCAAATTCATCAACACAACTGTTGTATTCCGATACCGTCAAACCGATTCAGTTTTATATAAGACGTCCCAGTAACCGAAAAGTTACAGGGAAAGGTAAAAAACTTTTCAATGCCTTTATACTCGCATTCCAAAAGAAAAAGTTGGCGGAATCGTATCTTTACCCAAAAAGTACATGAAAAACTGTGTTAGGGCAATGCTTGCCGTTTTTATGGTGCTGATTTTATCGCCATTGGTAAAAGCATCGGAAGAAAATAAAGAATTACGAATCCTTTCCTACAATATCCAGATGCTTCCGCGATGGATTGCCCATTTGGGACATGGCCCGGTAAAAAGGGCCAAACTGATTCCCGAAAAACTGATTCAGGACAATATTGACATCATTGTGTTTCAGGAAGCTTTTGATAAACATTGCATGAAGTTGATCAGCCGACAACTGAAAACCGTATATCCTTATTCTATTGGCCCGGCAAATGATAAAAAATGCGGTATTAAGCTAAACAGCGGCGTGATGATATTCAGCAAAACACCCTTAACCTTTATTGATCAGGTAGATTTTACCGAATGCGAGAAAGAAGACTGTTTTGCCCGAAAAGGAGCGTTGCTGGTTGAAACAGAATTTAATGGAAAAAAAATACAGGTTTTGGGCACACACAAAGAAGCCGGCGGAAGCTTACCCCTGAAAGCCGGCCAGTATATTGAAATACTGGGAATGGTTAGGAAGCACACTAAACCCAATGTTCCCCAGTTTCTTTGCGGTGATTTTAATATCCGTAAGGATTCTGATTTATACTTCGGTATGCTCGGCTCATTTGAGATGAAAGACGGACCAATAACCGGTGAATTGCAATACACCAGCGACCATTTGCTGAACGATATGAGTTCATACAGGCCCGATGACCGAAAAATTATAGACTTTATTTTTTACCGTGGAAACGGGCATGAACCAATTTCAACCAAGCGTGAAATCAGGAGATATATGCAACGTTGGCATAAAGATCATGAAGACTTATCAGACCATTTGGCGGTATTGATGAGCATAAAACTATAAAAGGCGAAGGCTGTTCAAATGAACAGCCTTCGCCTTTTATAAATCTGAAAATATATTCTGATTATTTAGAAACTACCATACGGCCTTTTACAGATTTGCCGTTGCAGCTAACCTCGTACACGTATGTACCGGCAGCTAAGTTAGAAACATCGATGCTGCGCGTATAAACACCGGCTGTTTTCTCGCCTTCGTTCAACTGCATTACTTGCTGTCCGGCAAGGTTTGAAATTTTAATAATTACATTCCCGTTTTCTTTAGTCTGATAACCCATTACAGTGAAATCAGCAGCCGGATTTGGAGCGATACCGGCAGCCGGCATATTGGCTTCTGAAATACCTGCGGCGCGGTCAATAATCACACCGAGAATGATATCTAAGTCATCACCCCAAGCATCATTGATTGAATACCAATCATCATCAGACCATAATTCGAATGACTCCTCATTACCGCAACCAAATTTTGAAGTTGCAAAAGCAATGGTGTCACCGGGTGCACCTTCTACTGGCACTGAAATAGCAAAACTGGCAGCAGGAACGCTAACCGGTGTGTTAAAGAAAAATGCAATAAAGTTGTTTGTAAGTGAGGCAATTGGTGTTGGAGCACTTGTTCCCAATACCGTTGCTGGTAAGCCTGCAGTCATACTGTAAACTTTAGCACTATATGATCCTGAACCCGAAGAAAAACCAACTAATCCGAAAGCGGCTACAACTGAACCTACGGCAGTATTGGGAACCAATTGAGCCTTTTCTTTGTCGCCAAATGCATTTGTACCCGCGATAAAACCAGCGTATGTAGGCCCATCATAGCCAGCGTAAACAAACAAACTGTCATTACATCCAGGACGAACACCCGGAATAATGGTATCAAATGGCGCTTTGTCCATAGATACCTGAATTGGATTGTCAATGGTGAGGATGGATTCTCCGGCCACCTTTTGTGCAAATGAGCCTGCTACAACAACAAGCAATGCAGAAGCAATAGTAAATAGTTTTTTCATGATATGATAGTAAATAATTAACAAAGCAAATATATGTGAAATCCCTAACGCCGTTTCAAAAAATCAGTATTTGGAAAAACTTTAACATTTATTCCTGTTTACGGATACCCAAGTGAAAAATGGCATCTCCCCTGTGAACCAATGAAATATTATTATGACCGATCAAAAAACCAGATTTAGGTGCTTTAACAAGCATTTCATACGCATTGTACGGGTCGTTGATGATGCCCAGGGTTTCACCTTCATCAACCGCATCCCCGGCCGATTTAAACGGCCTGAACATACCGGACTTCAAAGCCCTGATCCAGGTGGTGCTTTCCAACACTACCCCATCGGTTCGCTGGGTTACCGGATGGTCGGTCATTTTAAGACCGGAAAGCAGCCGGAGCGTACCGTTTACCCCTTCATCAATCACAAACTCGTCATTCCGCATCGACTCCCCTCCTTCATAAACCAAAACTGATATTCCTTTTGTGCCGGCATACCAGCGCAAGGATTTGGCAATTGGAGCCGAGGGCATCAGCACGGGGGCAGAAAATAAACGGGCCAATTCTATCGATTTAGGATCATCGGGCGTGAAACGAACCTGCGGGAAGTTAATACGGCTTGCGCCTCCCGTATGAAAATCAACAATATAATCAACCGATGGAATAATTTTCTGGGCAATACTCCAAGCCGTGAGCGAAGCCAACGATCCGTTTCGCCTTCCCGGAAAACTACGGTTTACATCTTTTCCATCGGGAACGGCACGGGAAAAATTCAAAAAACCAAAAACATTCATGATGGGAACGGCAACCACCGTACCACATTCCAAATCATCCAAATAATGTGATTTTATGAGCCGGCGAACGATTTCAATCCCGTTGGTTTCATCGCCATGCAAACCGCCCGAAAGCAAAACAGAAGGTCCGGGTTTTTTAGAACGGAATACATAAACCGGCATTTTTATACGGGTTCCCGATGGCAAACGGGCAATTTTCAGTTCCAATTTCACCGATTCCCCCAGGCCAATCTGATGATCATCCAGCACAAAAAAATCAGTTATGTCTGATGATTCGGAAATATTCGACATTTGAGTTTGAATTGGGATTAAACTTTGTTTACTTTTAACTTAAACAAACCTAACTTAAATTTATGAAAACAGTAAAGAAAATTGCAATCGGCTTAGCCGTGTTTCTTGGTCTGGTAATGATTACAGGCCTGTTTTTACCTGGAAAACTAAATGTTGAGCGGAGTGTAGAAATTCAAGCTCCGGTTGATTCGGTTTTTCATTTGGTCGGCAACACCCAAAACTGGTATAAATGGTCGCCCTGGCATCAAATTGACCCCAAAATGAAGGTAGAATATTTTGGAAACAACATGGAAAAGGGGTCGGGCTATAAATGGTTCAGCGAACACGAAAACGTTGGAAACGGAACATTAACAATTACAGGCATAAACCCCAACAAACAAATTGACACCGAAATGGATTTTGGCGGGAACGGCGGAGGAAAGGCTTCATTCTTTTTTGATAATAAAACGGAATCAACAAAAGTAACCTGGACCTTGGATACCGATATGAAAGAAGGCCCCTGGTTTATGAAAATTGCCGGCGGATATTTCAAGCTCATGTTTAAGGGCGTTATGGAAAATGACTACGACAAAGGACTGGCAAACCTCAAGGCCGCGGCAGAAAAAAAATAAGCCGTTCACTATCGCATTATTTTAGCCTGCCTTAACACTGATTGGGACAGGCTATTTTTTTATTCCCAAAAATTAAGATGCTTTCTACAGAATAAGTTCCCTATGTGTGCATCCTTGTTAAATTTGTACTCACTAATTCAAGAATATGGCTTACAATTCAATAAAACAGCATCTTCAAAATGAGCTAAATGCCATCCAAGAAGCAGGGCTTTACAAACGGGAACGGATTATCACCTCGCCTCAGGAAGCTGAAATTACGGTAAACGGAAAAACAGTTCTTAATTTCTGTGCAAACAATTACCTCGGATTATCATCCCACCCAAAAGTAATTGAAGCAGCCAAAAACACACTCGATACACACGGGTTTGGCATGAGCAGTGTTCGCTTTATATGCGGAACCCAGGATATTCACAAAACGCTGGAACAAAAAATTGCAGCATTTTATGGAACCGAAGACACCATACTCTATGCTGCGGCATTTGATGCAAACGGCGGTGTTTTTGAACCTCTTTTGAATGAAGCCGACTGCATTATTTCGGATGAGCTAAACCATGCTTCCATCATTGACGGGGTTAGGCTTTGTAAAGCCGCCCGATACCGGTACAAAAACAATGACATGGAAGATCTTGAAAAACAACTGAAAGACGCCGTTACCGCCGGACACCGGTTTAAACTCATTGTTACGGACGGCGTTTTTTCAATGGATGGATATGTGGCGCAATTAGACAAAATTTGTGAACTGGCCGAAAAATATGATGCCATGGTGATGTCTGACGAATGCCACTCGGCCGGATTTATCGGAAAAACGGGACGCGGGGTACCGGAACTTTGCGGGGTGCACGGTAAACTCGAAATCATTACAGGCACTTTAGGCAAAGCCTTGGGAGGCGCTATGGGCGGATACACCACCGGTAAAAAAGAAATTATTGAATTGCTGCGTCAGCGCTCACGCCCTTATCTGTTTTCAAACTCGCTGGCTCCTTCAATTGTAGGGGCATCCATCGAAGTATTTAACATTCTTTCATCAACAACGGAACTACGCGATAAATTAGACGCAAACATCAAGTACTTTAAAAACGGAATCCGTGAAGCCGGTTTTGACATTAAAGACGGTGATTCGGCCATTGTTCCGGTTATGCTGTATGATGCTAAACTGGCTCAGATTATGGCAGACAAACTACTGGAAGAAGGAATTTATGTAATCGGATTCTTTTATCCGGTCGTACCGAAAGAAAAAGCCAGGATACGGGTTCAGTTATCGGCTGCGCACGAAAAAGAACATTTGGATAAAGCCTTGGCCGCCTTTACAAAAGTGGGCAGGGAATTAAATATCATCAAATAAAAAGAGGGGCAAAAGCCCCTCTTTTTTATATACAAATACTTGACTGTTATAATTTGAACGTTACTCCTCCGTTTACGAACGTTTTACCGTAACCAACCTCAAGACCTAATCCAATATTTGGTTTAACAAAATAGCGGGCTCCAACCTGAGGACCGGCATAAAATAAAGGAGAAACCCATCCGGGAGTAGGATAAAAAGATATACCTGAACCTACATTCAAACCGGCATATATATCCAACTTGTCAGAGTGAATGTCTTTCGACACCTTATCATCAATCAATCTATAAAAGTGAAAGTTTGTGATTAAACCAACCGGTATGGCTAATTCACCGTAACCGCCAGACCAACCGCCGCCCCATCCCGGGCCGTACCATCCGTAATTACCAAATCCACCCATTACACCCGTTGAAAACCCCAATCCGACATAATCATGAATCCCCCATTCCATCTGAAGGGTAACCCCTCCTACATTTGAACCACGCCAGCCATTACCGGGCCAGTTATTTTGCACATCAATATGCCAATGGTTTCCTCCTCCTATTCCCAGTGTTAAATATTTTCCTCCTTTTTCAAATGCTTGGGCAGATGATTGCTGAATACCCAAAAAAGTAAATGCAATTGCAGCAGCGGCATAAACGAATTTCCTTGTCATAATGTTAGAATTTTAGTCAATAATTAACAAATGGTATGCCAAAAAATTTACCTTTGCCATGTTGTCTGGTTTTGCTTAGCTGCAAATTAAAAGGGAATCCTGTGAAAATCAGGGACAGTTCCCGCTGCTGTAAGCCCCTGTTGAATAAACAAGTTCCAAATACAACGCCACTGTTTTGTTTTTATACCAAAATGGGAAGGCATTTGGAACCGGGGTAAGTCAGAAGACCTGCCAAACAATGTAAATATATGGCCGTGCTTCGGGAAAAAAGCACCGGAATCATACAGTTTGGCGAATACCCATTCCGTCTGTTCTGCATTTTTTCCTGTTCCGGCTCAAATTAATTTGGCTTGAAAACAGAGAAAATATACATACTACGCCTGTTAATCTTGTTCAGTTTGGCAAGCATACTGCTTCCAACAGAAAGCTTTGCCCAAAACGACTCAAGCCTACTCTATAAATACAGCGTATTCCCGGTTGAAATCATCAGTCGCAGAAATGTGCTTTTTGACCCCGCCTTAAAAGAACGTACCAAACTGGATCCTAAAACCGGGAATCTGGCAACAGCCTTAAGCTACGAAAACGTACTGTTTCTCAAAACATACGGGCCAGGCATACTCAGTACCCTTTCGAGCCGTGGAACAGATGCTTCGCATACCCCCATAATCTGGAATGGGTTCTCGTTACAAAACACGGTAAACGCCACTCCTGATCCATCCATCGAACTATTGCCTTCCAATTACCGGGCGGCTTACTTTGCAGGCGGACAAAGCGGAAACTTTGGATCGGGCTCCATTGGGGGAACGATTCAATTACAGCCCGGATTTTTGACAAATCAGGGTCTGCAACTATCAGGAGGTTTAGAATTTGGCTCTTTTGGCCGCAACTCAGAAACTATTGAATTGGGATACCGAAGCGACAAAACTGCTCTGGCAGGAGGACTGCGCATGCATTCGGTTTTAAATAATTTCCCATTTTATAACAGAACCCTGCCCGGGAAACCCAAACAAAAACTAGAAAATGCGGTAACAAGAGGATTTTCGCTTAATACCGATTTCAGACATGAGCTGAAAAAGGGTGGCGTTATCAGTGCTTCTATATGGTATCAGGTGAACCGGAGGATGATTCCGGGAACCATGATCAGTGCCGCAAACAACGCAAAACAAATAGATAAAAACCTGCGGGCAATGTTCGGTTGGGAACGGTATATTAAAAAAAGACATCACCTATCCATAAAATCAGCCTTTTTGTACGATTATCTGTTCTATGATGATTTGAGCCTTGACAATCCTTCGTTGATGGTGCAATACGCATCACTAAACCGGATAGAATATGATGTAACACTCGGAAAAACCCATCACATACTGGCCAGCCTGAACCATAATTACTACAAAGTTTTTATGTCAGAGTACCAAGGTTTTAGTCCCGAAAGAAATCAATCAACCCTTTTTGTGGCTTATAAATACAATTTGCCAAAAAAGTTGGGAGAAGTTGCCATTCAGGCCGTTGAAGAACTTACCGACGGAAAACTCAGTCCGTTTTGCCCGGCCTTCAGTGCCCTAATTTTACCTAAACCTTATTTACCGGTTAAAATACGTGTAAACCGGAATTACCGTCAGCCTTCATTCAATGATTTATACTGGATTCCGGGCGGTAACCCTGATTTAAAGGCAGAAGTGAGCTTTTCGCAGGAAGCAGGAATAGGATTTGAAAAAAAATATAACAAAAATCAACATCAATATTCCATCTCTGTATTCATTACCGGATTTCATCAGGTTATCAATAACCGCATTGTCTGGGTACCAGGGCCGGCTTTCTGGTCGCCCGAAAACATTGACCGTGCGCGCAGTTACGGGAACGAAACTGATTTGAACGTTGGCTGGGAACACAAAAAATGGCAAATCGATTTTAAAACAAAATATACCTACACGGAATCTGTAAGGGCGAGACCGCGTTTTGAAGGCGACCCCACATTTGGTAAACAATTACCCAATATCCCCATGCATTTGGGATCGGCTTCCATTTCGCTGCGATATGGGCGAACACAGCTCTATTATATGCACCGTTTTACAAGTTTGCGCTTCACCACAGCCGATAACAGCAGCAGCATACAAGGTTTTCAAACAGGGGCAGTAGGCATAAACCAATCCGTAAAATTTTTGGGCATAACAGCCCGATTCTGGTTTGAATGCGAAAACATAGGAAACGTATCATACGAAGTAATTGAGTACAGACCCATGCCCGGCAGAAACTTCAGGGGCGGTATAAGCATTGGCTTTCACAAAGAAATTCCAAAACAACTTTTCAATAAATCAAAAAACAAATGAAAAACTACACACTTAAAAAATTAGGAATGCTTACGGCAGTAGCTGTATTACTGGCCGGCGGCTGTAAAAAAGACGATGACAATGACAATGACGGATTCTCCGGAAATGGCGTATTTGTGATATGTGAAGGGGCCTTCCAACAGGGAAACGGGCGTTTGGATTTTTATAACACCGAAACCAATACCCTCTTTACTAATATTTATCAAACGGCCAATGAACTGCCTCTGGGAGATGTGTTTCAAAGCATGAGCATTATTGACGGTAAAGCCTATCTGGTTGTAAACAATTCAGGAAAAATTGAAGTGGTGAATGCATCCGACGTAAAATCAACCGGAACAATTACCGGGTTTACGTCACCTCGCTACCTTTGCCTCACCGGCACAAATAAGGCCTATGTTTCTGATTTATTTTCGGGCGCAGTTTCCATCGTAAATACACAAAACCTTACGATCACCGGAAGCATTCCGCTCAGCGGCTGGACCGAAGAAATGCTATTAGACAACGGTAATGTATGGATTACAAATGCCAACAGTACCTACACCTTCATTGCACAAAACGATGCAGTGGTTGACAGTGTGAACGTAGGCTACGGGAGTTCATCCATCCGCAAGGACAACGGCGGTAAAATTTGGATACTCACGGGCGGAAATTACCTGGACAATACAGCCTCCAAACTGGTTAAACTGGATGCTTCGACCAAAGCCATTGAGTGGGATTATGAATTGAATACCTACGGAGCTTCAAAACTACGCATGAATGCAGAGAAAACCTTTGCATACTTTTTATTCAACGGAAAAGTATACCGTAAAAATACGGCCGACAGCAGCAATCCGGAAGAGTTTATCTCCATCAGCGGAAAATCATTCTATGGAATAGGTGTAAACCCTGCAAACGGCGATATCTGGCTGGGCGATGCCGGCGATTTTTCATCTGCCGGAACCGTTTACGTATACAGCGCTGCTGGTGCTCAACTCAGCACATTTACCACGGGAATTGCTCCAACCGACTTTGTATTCTAAATGCAACTTATATAACAAAAAGCCCCTTTTCTATTTTAGACAAGGGGCTTTTTTAATTCAATTATCAGCGTTTAATTTTGAGTTTTTGACCAACTTGTAGGTTATCGGAACGCAAACCGTTCCATTCTTTTATTTTGGTATACGGTACTTTGTATTTTTTACCCAATGAATACAAGGTATCTCCCGATTTTACGGTGTAATACGTCCAGGCTTGCTTGGGCTGGGGTTTTGGCTCTGGTTTAGGTTGGGGTTTAAGTTCAGGTTTGTTCTCCGGCTTTTGCTCTACAGGAGGTTTCGGCTCCGGTTTTACTTCTTCGGCCGGAAGAGGTGAATCCGGGAGTTCACGGTCTTCAATTTTTACGTTTTCGCGAACCGTTTGGTCTTCTTTTGCACTCACCACTTTTTGCACGCTCACCTGTACTACCAGTTTCTGGCCCGGTTTAATCATATTGGAGCGCAAATTATTCCACTTTTTAAGCGAAGAAACAGAAACCCGGTATTTTTGAGCGATAACCGAAAGCGATTCTCCTGAACGCACCTTATGGTATTTTTTTACAGTAGTATTCAGGGTGGTTTGAGGTGGTTTTGCAATATCCGAAGGTAAGCCCGGTTTCACCATTTCCGGAGCAAAAAACAATGAATCTTTATAGGCCGAAATGGTTTGTGCCAAGCCTTTATATTGCTCTGAATAGCCAACCGGCAGGTATACGAACTCATTTGGCAACGCGATTGATTTACGTAAGGCCGGATTTAACTCAACTAATACGTTTCGTGGAATATTCAGCACTTCGGCAATTTGCCCCAGATGCGTTTTGGCGGGAACCCCAACCCGATCTCCGGCAGCGTAAACCCTGGGACTAAACACCGGTACATTCTCATGATCCATAAATGTCCAGATAAATACCCAAGATGCGTATACGGCATGGGCCTCTTGCAGGTATGCCGGCGCAAAAGTCCTCGCTTTGGTTAAATCGGCAGAGCCCGCACGGCCAAATATTCTTACTACTTCGGCCGGACTGCTGATATAGGCCCACAGCACAGCCTGTGGTGAACGGAAACGGTTTTGTAAATCAGAAAGATAAGCGGCCGCGGCCCGTGTAGAGAGAAATACATCTTTGCGGTCATCGCGGGTGGCCGAAACTACCAATCCGTAACGGGCAGCAGTAACCACATCCAATTGCCAAATCCCTACTTTTCCCGTTCCATCGCTGTATTGCGAATTCATTCCGGAAAGCATGGGAGCCAGCATCTGAAAATGCGATGAAACGCCCTTTTCCCGAAATGCAGCACTCACAAACGAATCCAATTCAGCGTATAAACCGAGAGCATCGAGCATTTTATCGGCATAGGTTCCGGTGAGTTTTTTTAAATGGGCATCGGAAGGAAGGTCGAAGGATAAACCGGCAATGGAATTCATCCGTGCGGCGTATTCCCCGGGGTTAAACGGGAAAATCAACTCAGATGAGGCCACCGACTCCTTGTTTCGGCTGGCTAAAACGCTGCTGCGCGAAAGTTTGTCCAAGGGTTCGTAATAACGGTCAGGGCCTGTTGCCAATGCAGCAGATGCATTTGCCAGCACCAAAACCGAAAGCCAAATTATCAATCCCCTCAACCGCATATTATGCAAGTATAACCCTATTGTGTAAAACCCGGATACATTTTTTCAATTCTTTAACAGCTTAAATCTACTTAACCGTCTTCGGAACCAGCTTGGACATCAAATCCCAAGCGGCTTTTAACGGAGGTTTGATTGTTTTTGCCCATTCTGCATAACCGGCCGAATTCATGTGTAAACTGTCTGAACGGTAAATTTCGGGTCTTGGCCGGCCTTCGGCATTCAACATTGGGGGAATTATATCCACGTAGGTCCACTTGGGATCGGCTTCACAAACGGCTTGAAATCGTCTGTTTGCCTCCAAAAACTTTTCCTGAAAGCTCCAACGTGCCGGTGAGGGTTTTACACTGATAAACAACATACGGCATTCAGGCAAATGGGTTTCCATGCTGTCGCGAAAGCGGTCAAAATCATGCATAACCGAATCTACCGGAATATCGGTATGAAAGAGATCATTTTCACCGGTATAAAATACCAGCATCTTGGGTTTATATTTCAAAACCATACGACGGAAATAGAAATTCACCTCCGCAATGGTGGCTCCGCCAAATCCGCGGTTGATTACCGGCATAGGACTCATATCCGTGGCTACACTTTTCCACAGGCGAATGCTGGAACTTCCCATGAACAAAATACCGCCTGTTTTCGGGGCTGCTTCACGATCCAAAGATTCGTACCGGAGAATTTCTTTCTCAAAACGATCGAGTTTTCTGGGTTTTTTAACCAGGGTATCCTTGGGCAGGGATGCGCTTGACAGAACAGAATCGGGTGTTTTTTCGGGAACTTGCCCGCAGGAATAAAAAGGGAATACGATGAACAGAAACAGGAGCAATACAAAAGCCTTCATAGGCTAAAGATACAAAATTTGAAAAAAACCGATTTCTAAAATCAGAAACGGGAAAGTTCAAATGTTGGGTATCCGCGCTCTCCCAAGGGATTGGTAAAGCTTACAAAACGTAGTTTCCAAAAATTAGCCGTGCGGTCACGAACGATGTATGTATTCTGAACCAGCACCGTATAAACACCGGCATCTATGTCGTAACTTTTCCAGTCGAAACCAATGGCATCGCGCTTATCTGAATACGTAAATCCAGGAAGGTCATCAAAAGTAATATCCTCAAACGCATCGGTACTGTCAACCGCCACGGCAACCCCGTTGGGATTCAAAAGCACTCCGTTTACCAAATAATATTCGAATTCAGTAGTGCTTCCATCGTAAAATGCCCGGGCCGTATACTGGGTAAAAAGCAGATCATAGGCATCTTTTTTGGGTTCCGGACTTTCAGTCATCACACCCGTAGCAAAACTAAAATAGGTAAAATTATAATCACTGTTCTTTGTGAGCGTAACCGTTTGCAGGTTATTCCCCTGGGCATCAGCATATTCAAAAGTAAGTGATTGAGCATCGGCAGAAACGAATTTCACTTTGCGCAAACCCAAATTATTTCCAACGGTTGAAAGACCCAGATCAATGGCATACACCCGGTCTGTTTGCCAAGCATGTAAAGCCGTATTTTCAGGCTCACCGGTGCTTTCATCATATTTCCAGGCAATCGTGGCATCAGAAAGGGAAACAGGCAGGGTCCAATCATTGGTTTGGGTATCAAATACCCGCATTTTTTTTGAACTGTTCAGGTAAATGGTGTTCTCGCCGGGTTCACAAGAAAAGGCAAAATCCCAAACTTCGCGGTTATTGGAGCTGACAAAAGTATTTGTATTCAAATCATAGTAAGTCTGCATAGAATAATCGGGGCGGGTTTCGGCCATTACCGTTACCACCCCGGCAGGCGAAACATAAGGCGGTACGGGCTCATCTTCCTTAAAACACGAGCTGAAGCCTGTCAAAAACAAAATTAAAGTGGTATATAATTTCAGATTTTTCATTTCTTCGTTTTTGTCCAAGTAAACGTATAACTCAAGGAAACAGCCACTGTTCGGCCCCAAGCGGTTGAAACCGGTCCGGACGATGGTGCATGTGCGCCGCCATTGGGTGTTGAACCATTTTGGATTAGGTTGCGCACATTGAACATATTTTTTCCGAACACGGTAATTCGTAAGGCTTTCTTGAAAAGATTTTTGGTTATGCTGATATCCATGGTGTGAAAATCTTCAATGGAACCACGGATAATCTGATCATTTTCGTCGGTAAAGAGAAAAGGCTGACTGCCATTGTATTTGTAGAACACGTTTGCCGATACACCCCATTTTTCATAGCTGTATGAAACATTTGCACGGGCCTCGGGATAAAATAAAAACGCTTTTGACGACCCTTGTCCGTCAAACTGCTGACTGATTCCGGTATATGAAGTTCCAGCATTCAAGGCAAAACCTTTATAGGCAAAGGTTAAATTCAAATTTGCTCCTGCACTTCGGAAACGGCCTATGTTTCGGTTGGTATACACCTGTACCCCGTTGGCCGATAAACCCCCGGTAAATACCAGCGTAATCCGGTTGCTGATGTCATTGTAAAATCCGGAAGGTTCAATGCTGAAGGCATAATCCTTCTTGTTCATTTTAAAGGTGATGGAGGCCGTTCCGTTGTGCGAGGTTTCCGCTTTTAAATCTTCGTTTCCGATTACGTTGTGATTGACATCAATGAACTCAAAGAATAATTCTTTTAAATCGGGCGCACGGAAACCTCTGGAATATGCCCCACGGATTTGCACGTATTTATGAGCTAAAATCTTAAATGAAAACGCAGGAATTACAGGCATGGTATAACGGGTGTTATATCCATAACGAAAACTGGGTTTCAGCGTCAATCGCTTCCATGCTTTATATTCGGCCGATAAAAATCCAGCAAAATCACCGATATTCTGGGTATTGTCTTTTATTCGCGGCCCACTGCCCGATTCATAATTTATATCATATCCGGCCTGAACCAACAATTTCTCGGAGGCTCCCGAATAGCTGTATATACCACGAGACATAAACAACGAAAAACGGTCGGTATTTCTTTCGAGCGTGGTTCTGTCCAGCGTAACCAAATCTTTCGTAAACACTTCTACGTTCCGTTGGAAGTTAGAATAGTTGGCCGTAATGTCAAGATGGTGTTTGGGTTTCACAAAACCGGTTACCGCCAGGGTATTCGAAAGCCGGTCTGTTATATAGTAAGCGTCTCTGGCAGTTACCTCAAAAGGGGCAATGGGACGGCCTTTATTTTCAATTTTTTCGTTGAAGTAGGAACCGGCATAGCGAAACTGGATATCTTTTAGTTTATAAGCATACTGCCAATCGCCAAAAACTTGCCTTTTCGGATTCCACTCCTGCGTACGCCCGGTATCGGGGACACTGTTAAAACCGTCGAAGAAATAACGACCTCCGGCCAACCGTACGGTATGGTTTTTAGCGGATGCCGAAAAATGTGCGTCTCCGTTATACATGCCCACACTTTCGTAATAGCCTTTTACCCCGGTTTCAATTGTTCCGGCGGTATTCTTTTTAGAAATAAGGTTTATGATTCCGCCCAGGGCGTTTGTTCCGTATGCCGCAGAGGCCGGACCCTGAATAATTTCAACCCGCTCAATGTTGTTCAGATTAATCTGGCTCAAGTCAATATTGCCGTCCAGGCGGCCGATAACGGGTACACCGTCAATCATTATTTTTACATTTTCGCCGCCCACGCCCTGCATGGTAACGGCTGCACCCAGAATATTATCGTTCGAAACACGGATATTCAGGTTATTGGTCAGCAAATCGCGTAAGTTTTGTGCTCCCTGGCTTTCAATACGTTCGCGGTCAATAACGGTGATTTGCTGTACCATGGCATCTTCGCCGCGTGGTATAAAATCCGAAACCAGCGCCACGGGCTTCAGCATGGTTTGTAACATCACCAAACGTATGGTATGTGATGCTGAGGCATTGAGCAATGTATCCACACTGCGGTATCCCAAAAACGTAATTTGTGTCTTTACACTTCCCTCAAAAGGGAAAATAACATTCCCGTTATTATCTGAAAGTAGGTATTTAACCTTGTCTTCGCCGGCTGTTTGAGTACATTTTACATGCGCCCCAAAAACAGGCGTTCCTGTTTCAGAGTCAACCAATGTCAAAGTCTGTTGGGCACGCAACGTGCTTACCCAACAGACTAAAAACAATATAGTTGTAAGAAACCTATTCACTACTATCGAACAATGAGTTTGGTTGTTTTGATTTCATTTCCGGCACGTAAAGAGGCAATGTAAATGCCAGGAGCCAGGTTTTTATCTGAAAGCGTTACACCAAACTGGTTGATTCCGGTGCTTACGTTAACGGTTTCGGTAATAACGGTTCTTCCGTTTAAATCAATCAGACTGAACTGACCATCTGTGGCCGTTTTAGCACTGAACACCACTTGAACATAATCTGATGTGGGGTTTGGAAATACATTCCAAGCACCAATGGTTTCAATTTCTTCAACGGAAGCAAAGGCTACTTTACGTTTTTCGAAACGGTACTTTCCGGCAGAAGAACCCACAAAGCCGGTAAAACGGATTTGCCAGATGTTGCCGGGAATATCTTGCACGAAATAGCTGAGTGAATCTTCAATATCAAACTGGAATGTTTGTGTGTTTACTTTTTTCCAGTCGGCACCGATTCCATAAATATCTTCGGCAAGCGTAAAATCAAGGTAAGAAGCATCATCCGCAACAATGTTATCCGCTTTAGCAACCAACACACCCAAGTTAGATTCAACACCGGTTACGGCTTGAATGGAAATTGGTCCGCCTTGCGTGTACTCGTCTTCGTGTTTGGTGAAAATTAAGTCGTAGGTGCTGTCGGCAGGTTCATCGTTGAACACTTCATCATCAGCAAAGCTGTAATAAATGAAATTTTTACTGCCCACTCCTTGTTTCGAAATGGAGATGGTTTCCTCATTGGCACCGTTTAAATCGGCAATCAATACCGTGTACGTTGAATTCATGGCACCTAATTCTTTGATCCAAACTTTCTTCCAAACAGAGGAATTAGGCGTTCCGTTTCCTACTGTTTTGTATACAAAAAGTCGGTCACCTGTAACATTGTGTGAAATTTCATTGTATTGTCCCCATCCGTAATTAGGGTGTCCGATTGTTCCAGCCTCAAAAGCAGAAGGAGCCAGTGTTTCTCTGTTGTCCCGAACACGCTGCCAACCGGTTGAGCTTCCCAAACCGGCCGTATCCAAAGTGGCCCAGGCGGCAGTGTCACCGGCAGTGTACTTGTATAAAGCGGCATTAAAGCCTCCGTTGATACGAATGGTGGCAGAGTAAGATTCACTTACGTCAATCAACCAGTCGCGTGTGGCAAATGGCACCGAACCCACGTTGCCATTTTCGAGGCTATAAAAACCACGGTTGGCATAACCGGCACCTATAATAACTGAGTCTGCAACCCAGCTTTGGGCATTTAGTGAAATGATTCCGCAGATGGCAAATGCGGAGAGTAGAACTTTTTTCATTGTGTATACTTTGTATGTATATTAATATACGGCAAAGCTATACCCAACGGATTTCCCGTGCAATCGCAAGTTTTAGGTAAATTACTACCTAAAGTTAGGTAACTCAAATAGGGGATGGAACGGGTACCGAAAACTGCCCAAAATCCGTAGTCAGCCTAAAGTTCAGGCCATCAAACCCGGCCGAATGAATGCGGGGTTCCCGTGCAAATCCTGCCGGAAGGCCTTGAAGCACCACCCTTGATTTTGCTTCATTATCGAGTGAATAAAACACTAACTCACTTTGGTTTCCGGCTGATTCAACGAGCGAAACCAAGCAATTTTTATCTGTATCAAAAGCCAGTACATCCTCATAAAAATAGGCTTGTTGATTTGAAAATACCACCAGCGTATCTAATCCTTCTTGTTGTTTAATGGCAGCGGCAAGCATGCCGTCGGCAATAGGAAATACGGCGCGTATTTTTTCGGGGCGTTCGGTTTCGGGCATATCAGCCTGTATACTTCCATCCGGATAATTCACACCAACCTGGGCTGAATGGTAGGGATCGGTTTTAAACCAAACGGTTACGGCGCCTTCCTGCAAATCCATGTATTCAGAGAACACATTTGGGAGCTGGTCCACATCCTCATAGCGGTTATTGGAAACCGTAAACCATGCTACGGTGATTAGCATCATTAAAACTAAACCCACAAAAATTTTACGTTTCGTTTCCATATTGAATATTGAATGCTCACAAATTTACACGGCTTTGGACGAAGTAGTGTTAAAGGCAGGTTAAAACCTTATTCTTCAGCTAATTTGCCGAATGGTTTCTGCATCAGCGAATAAACTAAAATACCGATGGCATACATCAGCATATCCAAGGGATCCGCCGTAAATGATGAATTTAAATTGGGTAATATCACTTCAAAATAGAGGCTGAAAACAACCCAAAAAAAGAGGAGATAACCTGTAGGAAAAATATAGGTGGCATTTCGAGAATAAATAAAGCGGCGAAAAAAAAGCAAAGCCGGAAATAAAATTACCGGAGCACAAACCAAATCATCAACATACGAATGAAGAAACGGAATCAGAATGGCACTTTTTTGCAAAACAAAACTGAGCACATATAACAAGGCCAGCACTGAAAAAAGAAAATATGAATGGTATTTTTTCAGGTTACGACAAAGGTGATAAACCAAACAACAAAACTCACAATGGCCGTAAAAACAACATGCGCGGCATTAATCGAAAATTTACCCGCTTTCAATATAACAGAATCACTTTCATTAACGGGGAAAAGTCCTTTTGGGGCATTTTTGATTTTATCGGCCCGGGCTTCCATTTCCTGTTTATGGGTAGAAAGCAAAGTACCACAATGCTCACAAACATCTTCGGCCTGCATGGAATAATGGGTCCATTCTCCGCATCCGCGGCATTTTTTTTGAGAACGGCTTAGCGTTTTCTGCTTTGATATATTCATGGTATGAACGTATATAACACCCGTTCATGCAGCCAATAAAATTAATTTGTGGCTTCCTTTATGCCGGTATAGCCAAAAATTTTCTTCTCCTTAATTATATTGGAAACATAAACAGGTACAAATTTTTCCCAATCCGGGTTGCCTTCATGCATCATCCGTAAAACGTCATCGGCAAATATGCCCAGTACGTCCGGATTAAAATTACTGATATCGGCAATGCGGTCATTTTTGAGTAAATAATCAAACAATGGCTTAACCGAATCGGAGCACTTGTAATCCTTCAAACGCAGGGTTTCGCCATTTTCTCCCAACATAGGATATACGTATAGTTTAACCTGGTTGGTAAACATCCGCGACATGGCCTCCAAAATTCCGCCGGGCAAATCGGCATACAGTTCCTCATCAAACAAATCGCGCATATTGGGCAAACCAATTACAAGCCCCACTTTTTTGCGTGTGTAAAAACGGGTTATGTATTTTGAGAGGATATGGTATTCTTTAAACTGCGAAATCATTACGGTGTGGCCGAGGGCACAGAGCGTATCGGCACGATCCAGAAAATCCTGCTCATCAATTTCAGGACTGTTCATCTTGAGATGGTTCAATGACAATTCACTTACCACCACGGTTTCATCGGCACTGACACCCGGCTCGGAAGTAAAATCACGGATGGCATTTTTGAGCATATCAATACCGGTCAGTGTAATGGGCTTAAACCTGCTCCGCAGAACGAGTACATTTTTTTTGTAAAGCAATTCGGAAGGCTGTATCATTTCGCCATCGGGCAAAAACATGGTGGCATCCGTAAGTCCGTGTTTAACCAGTTTAAGGCTCATGAGCCGGTTATCCACATTTTCAAAATCGGGGCCGTTCACGCAGAAATAATCCACTTCCAGCTTGTCCCAGGAAAGGTTATCCATCAGCGAAAGCATCATCGCCAGCGGATCATCCTTCAAAAATCGGCAGGCGTAGATTACATTGGTACCCACAACGCCCAAGGTTTTGTGTTGGAGCAGTTTTTCGGGCTCTTTTAACCTTACGTGGATAATAAGTTCATTGGGCTCGGCAAGGGGGTTTGACTGAAAGCGACATCCGATCCAACCGTGACCGGGTTTTGTTTTATGGTAGTTGATGGTGGCTACGGTATTGGCAAAGGCAAAGAAACAGGTATTGTTTTTCCTTTCGGGAAGACGCTCTTCCAGCAACTGGTATTCGTGGTCGAGCATTTTTACCACGCGGCTTTGCGATACATAACGGCCATCGGCTTCCACGCCGTAAATGCTGTCGCTGAAAGCCATATCGTATGCACTCATGGTTTTGGCAACCGTTTGGGATGCACCGCCGGCCTCAAAAAAGGTATTGGCCACATCCTGGCCTGCGCCAATTTCGGCAAAAGAACCGTAAAAACTGGGATCTAAATTTACGCGTAAAGCCTTGCGGACAGTGGTTAAGATTTCTTTTTCGGGTGCCTGGGAATTGCCTGTATTCATACGCCGCAAAGGTAAAAAAAATCAGGCAAGAACCGGTCTACTTTTTCAAAATTACCCGCTTAAAAAAACGGGTAAAACGTTCATCGGTCGGATACCGCCTGTTTACGGTAAGATTATTGAAAATGAGGGCAATGATAAATAAGATGAGGGTTCCGCTCAGAACCGGAAAAAGCACGTACATAAAGCCCAGGGCCTTAATTTTTTCAGAACCGATCACCGCAATCAGCGCTGTTGCACCGCCCGGCGGATGAAGGGTTTTGGTAACCTGCATGGCCATAATGGAAAGCGAAACCGCCAAAGGGGCCGTCAGCCATATGATATCGGGCAAAAGTTTACAGACACAAACTCCAATGAAGGCTGAAATAAGCTGACCACCTATTAAATTCCGGGGCTGGGCCAAAGGACTTTGTATGGCACTAAAAACCAACACACTGGAAGCACCGAATGAACCAATTAAAAAAATGGTATCCATTTCGGTAAGGGTTCTGCTTTGAAAAAAAGCAATAATGCCAATCCCCACAAAAGAACCGATAAAGGCAAAAAACAGCTCTTTGTAATCAACCAAAGTTTCTTTGTAAATAACATACCTTGAAAGCCGCAGGCCCCGCTTTAGTTTCTTTTTCACCTTTTCTGACTGTATTTGAATGTGCAAGTTTACAAGGGATTGAGATGTATCAAAAATTAATTTTTCAAAAATTATACAGCCAGCCCCAAAACCTTGCATTTCGTGGTGGTGCGAATATGCCTATATTTGAAGCCTGATTAAACATTGCCTGTATGAACAACCGGTACGACCTGATTGAAACACGCCTTTTCGTTGAAAACCGTAAACGCCTTGCCGCCCAGCTTGAAAAAAACTCGGTGGCCGTTTTTAATGCCAACGATGAATTTCCGCGCAACGGCGATGCCTATTTTACCTTTCGCCAAAACAGCGATTTATTCTGGCTGAGCGGCATAGATCAGGAGAAAACCATTTTGGTAATTTGTCCGGACGCGAACAAAGAAAACATGCGTGAAATTTTGTTCATCCGCGAAACAAATGAGCACCTGGCCGTTTGGGAGGGTTACAAATACACCAAAGAAGATGCCCGTCGGGTTTCAGGCATTCAAACCATTCACTGGGTGCACGATTTTGAAAAGGTGATGCATGAATTGTTTATCCGCAACAACAACATTTACGTAAACCTCAACGAAAATATACGGGCCGACATTGAAACGGATTACCGCGATTTGCGCCATATGCTTGAACTGCAAGGCAAATACCCGGCACACGGCTTCAAACGCCTCGGGCCCATCATGGATGAGCTCCGCGCCGTAAAACACAGCATTGAAGTAGAAGTGATGCAACATGCCTGCAACATTACCGGAAAAGCGTTTAACCGTGTACTCAACTTCGTGAAACCGGGCGTTTTTGAATACGAAATTGAGGCCGAAATCATCCATGAATTCATCCGTAACCGCGCCAACGGCCATGCCTACAACCCAATAATAGCTTCGGGAGCCTCCTCTTGTGTTTTGCATTACAATGCCAACAATAAACAATGTAGAGAAGGAGATATTTTGCTGATGGATTTTGGCTGTGAATACGGAAACTATGCCAGCGATTTATCCCGTACCATTCCGGTGAGCGGCCGTTTCAGCGAACGCCAAAAAGCAGTTTACAATGCCTGTTTGAATGTGATGAAACATGCCACATCCATGCTAAAACCCGGAACCGTATATGCCGAATACGAAAAAGAAGTGGGTAAATTCATGCAAAGCGAATTAATCGGTCTCGGCCTGATTGACCGCCATGATGTAGAAAAACAAGATCCCGCATCACCCTTGTACAAAAAGTATTTCATGCATGGCACTTCACATTTTTTAGGTTTAGATGTGCATGATGTGGGCAACCGCGACCTGCCCATGAAAGCCGGGCATGTATTTACCTGCGAACCGGGCATTTATATTCCTGAGGAAAATTTAGGCATCCGCATTGAAAATGATATCCTGCTCACTGCCGACGGAAATATTGACCTCATGGCCGATATACCGCGCGAAGCCGATGAAATTGAAAGCATCATGAATGCATAATCCATTCGTTTAACAAGCCATTTATGACCTTTTACATTGTTGCGCTGCTCGTTTTTCTGTTGCTGATTTTTGCCAGCCGCTTTATTCAGGAAAAAGCAATGGCAAAACTGAGCCAGGAACAAAAAGCCGGACTCATCAGCCTGTTTTCTAAAGACCGTATAATACAGTTTGGCGGAATCATTGTCACCGTACTTATTTTTTTCGGACTCGTTTCTCTGGGCTGGATCGAGAAGGAAATTGGATTTTATGGCTATGTGGGATTAACCATCCTTTTGCAGTTGATTTTTACCTTATGGTCTATCCATAAACTCAAAAAAAATGCATACCCGGCGGGCTTTATCCAATCCTACACCGTTTCCGGCATCATCCGTTTTGTTGGAGTTACCGTCATGATTGCGGCTATCATCACTATGTAATTAAGCACTTGGCGTTTACCCTTTTCATTTGCAATTATATTGTTCCGACAAATTTTTTACTGTAAAAATTTTGAAATATCAAATCTTTACATACATTTGCTTTAGAGAGGTCAAAATACCTCAAGGTTATTATAAGCGTACAAACAATTTCACACCGTTCCCCAGCCCTAGCCGGGCATTTTAAACCCGGTATTTAATTTAGTATCCCAGTTTAATTTTTAATTTTAATACAGCAGCAGCATGACTATTTATGTAGGCAACATTAGCCACAAGGCTACTGAGCAGGATTTAGCGGATCTTTTCTCAACTTACGGCGAAGTAAGTTCGGCTAAAATTATGATTGACAAATTCACCGGTAAATCACGTGGATTTGGTTTTGTAGAAATGGAAGACGAAGCGGCCAGAACCGCCATCGAATCTTTACACGAGCGTGAGTGGATGACCCGTCCTTTAACGGTGAACGAAGCCCGTCCGCGTACTGAGAATTCAGATCGTCCGCGCCGTTCATTTGACCGCAACAGCGGCGGTGGCGGCGGATATGGCGGTGGAAACCGTGACCGCGGAGACCGTGGCGGCTACAGCAACAGAAATAATTACTAAGCTAAGGTTCATATTTCCGAAAAGGCCTCCACTAGTGGGGGCCTTTTTCATGAGCAACATTTTCATAAAAAATGAAGCATGAGCCTATTTTCCGTAATCTTGCAAAAAAATAGGCATGGCAGATTTTTCATTCAGTAATTCACTCGGACGGTTTCGGTTAATCAGCATAGCCGAAGGCATTTCTTACCTTTTATTGTTAGGCATAGCCATGCCGCTTAAATATTTGGCCAATATCCCCGAAGCCGTGCAGTATACCGGATGGGCACACGGAGTGCTATTTGTTGCCTACATGTTTGCGGGACTTGATGTGGCCATTAGCCGGAAATGGACCTTCAAAATGATTGTTCTCGCCGTTTTGGCTTCCCTGTTTCCGTTTGGCCCTTTTCTGTTTGACCGTTGGATGCTTAAACAGGAAAACCATTAAATCCAGAGTCTTTAGAACGAAATTTCCTGTTCCATCATAATTCTATTATCCACCAAAAAGCGGATATAATAAGGACTCTCGTTATACACGGAGGCATCAAACTCGAATTTCACGTTACGTTCACCCGCCGGTTCATTCGGATTATTGTACAACTCCCGTATGGCAATATTTCTGGAATCAAACATCGCCACATGAATAGCCTTGGGACTTGAAAACCTGAAATTAAATTCTCCGCCTGCCGAAACACGGGGCCTGGCTCTCGGGTTACGCAAATAATCATCGGCTGCGGGTGGAGGCGGAACCGGCTTACCCGTAAGACCGGCCAAAAATTTGGCAGTTGCCATTACCTGAGTATCATCATATCCAAAAATGTGCTCAAGCGGTTCATTGTCGCTGACGCACCACATGGCTGTTTGCCCCAAATACGAACCCGAAAGTTTATTACTAGCCACAAATTGAGCCACTTTTAACAATTTGCCATCCGTAGTTTTTTTGATGTTATACGCCTGGCCTTCGCTTGGTGCAGATTTATAGTGGTTTACGCACATAGCCGATACGGGAATCTTTTTGCTTTCTCCCGGGCCTAGCGTGAACAAAACAGGCTCGGTTGACACAAAATTTTGGTCTGTAGTATCACTGCTCTGAAATAAACGGCCAACAGGCAATTCCACTGAAAATGGGCTTGCCGTTATGTTTTTCACTTCCATTAAAACAGGCTGCTGGTAATGGGCGCTGTTTTTATTTGCCAGGGCCGTTGCCGTAATTTTCTTTTGGGCAAGGGCATCATCAAAAGAAATAGTTGTTTGGGGAGATGCTTGAACGGCCAAGGCCACGAGTGCTGCGAGTAAGGTATTCATAAGGGATGCTTTTTAATTCAAACGAGTTGAAAACAGCATTCGTTGTGAAATTTTGTTTTTTTAAGAAAAGCAGGAATTTGCGTTTTCTAATCAATTAAAGACCTCGTAGAAAATTTAATTTCAACCGGCTGCCCGGCAATTTTGCTGAATATCGGCCCGAGAATAGCCGGCGCATTTTTCTGGGCTTCCACAATAGCAGGCAACTGCACATCTTCCCGATTTAAAAAAAGTTCGGCTTCTTTATACGCTTTATCCATTAACTCCGCATCATCATCTAGAAACATCCAGGAGGTTTTATCATGAATTTTAGAGCGTTCATGGTTTACTTTTACATAACAGATTTCGGGAGCAGGAAGGGTAATACTCGTTTTTTCGTCTCCACGCTGTACATCCGAATCTTTCAGCTTTTGTAAATCAATACAAGCACCAATTTCTCCGGCCACTATCATCAGCACTTTACTGTCGGGAAGAAACATATTACGTTCCACTTTGTACTCTACTACGTCACGAATCTGTAATTGTACCAACTGAATTTTACCCATGAGCCGTATTTGTTCCACCACGGCCTCATGCTTCACCGTTTCGGTAGAAGAAAACGTAAATTTTTGGTATAGAACGTAAATAGCCAAACCTAAACCGATGGCAACCACGAAGGGCAAAAGGCTTTTAAAACTGAACCCGGATGGGGAATTTGTTTTCATACGGAACAATAGAAGCAAAAACTATTCCACGATAATTTCATCAGTAAAAATAAAGGCCGGATTACCCGCCCCGGGATGGCCTGGAGGAAGGTTCCCGTAGTTTTCGGCAAATACCTTTACATAACGTGCAGATTTTTCATCCAAACTAAAACGGATATCTTCAATAAAAGAGCCTTCATTAACATCGTCTACTTTCACGGGCTGCCTTAAGGATTTTAACAGCTTCATCTGTTCGTCATATATTTCAATCCGAACGGCCTTGGGCATCAAAATCCAAGATCGTAAATCTTGCAAAAAACCAATTTCCACCCGCTTGATGGACTGACTGCTGCCTAAATCTAAAACGGCTTCAAAATCAGTTGCCTGATAGCCTTGCCAATTCCCTTTTCTCCAGTCAATCGGGCCACGAATGCCGTCAATGAGACCATCTGCACCACCGGCATTATATTGTGGGTTATATACCGATTTTAATATAACACTCCGCTCCGGGTGTGGGAATGGACTAAAATCAGCATGTGTTTCCCGGCTTACATTTCCAGCTGAGTCACGGCAAACAGCCCTAAACCTGATTTTTGAATTTACCGGAACCAAACCCGAGTATATTTTTCCGTTCGTTACGGGGTCTGAATTATCCGTGGTATACCATACCCTTAAACCGGGATGATACGGCACCACCTCCACAAAAATCTGTTCCTTGAAGGGTGCCGAAGGGGCTTTTATGGCCGGCGCGGGAACGGGAACGGGAGAACCGATTAATTTAGGAAAAGGCTCAAAAGTCATACGCTTGGAAGTTTCATTACCAAATACAAAAGACAGTTCTCCACCATTCATAATTTCAGCATGTGTAATCCATAGCCTACTGAGGGGCTTACCATTCAAATGGAGCGATTGCAAATGATAATTCCCTTTATTATTACCCTTAGCCCTTACTGTAAAGACTTTCCCATTTTCTAATTTTAAACTACTTTCTTCGAAAATTGGAAATCCGATGGCGTAATGATCTGATCCAGGGGTTAGGGGATAAAAGCCTAAAGCGCTAAAAACATACCAGGCACTCATTTGTCCACAATCTTCATTTCCGGGCAAACCATCTGCCGTAGGAAAATACAGGCTATCTAAAATACGATGAACCAGCGAAGCCGTTTTTTCGGGTTTACCGATATAGTTATACAAATAGGCCATGTGATGGCTGGGCTCGTTTCCATGGGCATACTGACCAATTAAACCAGTTATATCTGGCTGAACACGCCCGGTTGTGGCCGGCGGAAGACTGAATAAATCATCCAGCAGTTTTTCAAACCGTTGTTCTCCGCCCACCGAGCTGATGAGGCCGGGTACATCATGCGGCACAAAAAACGAATACTGCCAGGCATTGGCCTCCGTATAATGATTATTCACCTCCCTGGGTTCAAAGGGACTTAACCATCCACCGTTAATTCGCGGACGCATGAGGCCGGTTTCAGGGTCAAGCAGATGAATCCAAGATCCGGCGCGCTCCAAAAACGCCTTTTCAATCTCGGGTTTTCCGGCAGCTTTGGCCAGAACGGCAATACACCAGTCATCATACGCATATTCCAGGGTTTTTGCCACACTCTCCGACTCATCACCAATCTCAAGATAGCCGCGTTTAATATACTCGGGCACTCCCCTTTCTTTATACGTTGCATTGGATACGGCGGCTTCCAGTGCCAGCTCGATATCCATCGGAATTCCTTTTGCATGGGCATCGGCCATCACGGCTACGGCATGATAACCAATCATACAGTCGGTTTCGTTGCACCAGAGTTCCCACATGGGGAGTCGTCCGCCCTGTTTAAACTGCAATAAAAACGTTTGAATAAAACCAGCGGTACGTTTACGGTTAATCAATGTATGAAGCGGATGCAGCGCACGGAAAGTATCCCAGAGTGAAAATACGGTATAATAATCACCTGTTCCCTGGTGGATTTTTCTGTCTCGACCTAAATACCGGCCATCCACATCAGAATAAACATTCGGATGAATCATGGTATGGTAAAGGGCTGTATAAAAGTTCTTTTGTTCCTTCTCAGAAGCACCCTTCACTTCAATAACCGACAATTCTTTATCCCAGATTTTACGTGCTTCATCACGCAGTTTACTAAAATCAAAATGCGGAATTTCTGTTTTCAGATTTCGTTCTGCCCCATTTTCATCTACCCCCGAAAGGCCTATTTTAACCTGAACTGGTTCACCCGCTTTCACCGGAAATGAAAAACGAAGCAACTGCGTTCCATTTTTACCGGAAGTCAATAGCGGTTTAGGAAGCGATTTATTGGTTTCAGCATAAAAAAACACATCTTGTTCCTTGGCCCAAGCTTTACTTTTCCGAAATCCGGAAAATGCACTTGTCCCCTGCATTTTAAAGGAACTGCCCAGCAACTCATCACGGTGCGAAAAATCAAAAATCAGGTGTAGGGTATCGCTTACCGGTGAAGTAAACTGATAAAAAGCCCCACGGTGAGATACACTTACTTCGCAACGCAGTTTTCCGCGGTTTAAGGTAACGGCATAATAGCCCGGGCTGGCCTTTTCGCTTGCGTGTGAAAAAGAAGATGCGTAAAATTTTGAATGGGATGAATTTTCCAGCGTACCCAGAACCGGCATCAGCATGATATCTCCATAATCTGAACAGCCGGTGCCGCTCAAATGTGTTTGGGAAAAACCGTATATAACAGAATCGGAATAATGGTATCCTGAACATCCTTCCCAAGAACCGTCAATGCGTGTGTCGGGTCCGGCCTGAACCATACCAAAAGGCAAGGTTGCACCGGGAAAAGTGTGCCCCGTTCCGTCAGTTCCCACAAAGGGATTTACCCATTCAGACTGTGAAAAAGCACTAAAGGAAAAAAGAGAACAAAGAGCAAAAACAAACTTTTTCATACAGGTTCAGATTGATGCCAAATAAGGGAAGCCGCCCCTAAAACGGCAGCGTCATTTTCGGGTAAACCCGAGGGATATACTTGAATTTTACCTTTATAAATATTCAGCAAATTGTCTTCCATGTGTTTGCGCACATCTTCAATAAGTAAATCGCCTGCGGCAGATAAACCACCAAATAGAAAAATAGCACTTGGCGAAGTAAAAGCAACGGCATTAGCCAGGGCATGACCCAACATTTTAGCGGTATACGCAAATGCCTCCAAAGCTTCCGGATTCTTTTGCGTGGCAAGTTCAAAAATATGACGAGAGTTTATTTCTGTATCATTCCAATGCAAAGCGGGATTTTGTTTGAGGCAAATTTCTTTATACGTTTTCACCAGCCCGGGTGCGGAACAGTATGTTTCTAAACAACCCAGTCTTCCACAATTGCATAAACGGCCTTCGGGCACTACAATCACATGGCCCATTTCACCGGCGAACCCGTCGTGTCCATAAACCAGTTTCCCGTTTGTTACTATGCCACTGCCGAGTCCAGTTCCGAGGGTGATAAAAATAAAATCATTTAATCCCTTTGCTGCCCCGAATAACATTTCCCCTAAAGCAGCAGCATTGGCATCGTTAGTAAGTAGACAGGGACAATTCATTTGTTTGGCAATCATATCAGCTAAAGGCACCACACCAAACCATTTTAAATTGGGGGCAAACTCAATCGTACCTTTATAAAAATTACCGTTTGGCGCGCCTACACCGATGCCTTTCAGGGTGTATTCAGCACCCAAATCATAAAACAGAACTTTTACTTTTTGAGACAGGGCATTCACCAATTGGGCCGGTTCCGGATAGGCCAGTGTAGAAAGCTGTACCCGTTGTAAAATTTGCCCTTCGGCATTTACCAAACCCATGTTTATGGTTGTTCCTCCGATATCTATTCCGGCTACCAGTTCCATATTCGTACTATTTACCTGCCGCGGCTTTTACCAATTCATCGGGGTTGATGCCCTGTTTTTTTAATATTGATTTTACCCGTATTGCAAAAAAGGCCAGGTATATAAAACACAGCACCGCAATTACATACGACTGATGAATCCCGATTACGTCGGCCAGTTTTCCCTGAATTGGCGGAATAATTCCTCCGCCCAATATCATCATAATCAAAAAAGCAGAGCCTTGGGTGGTGTATTTTCCCAATCCCGTAAGGGAAAGCGTAAAAATGCAGGGCCACATAATGGAACAAAATAATCCGCCGCTTAAAAAAGCGTACACGGCAAGCGTTCCTGAACTAAGCATACCGATGCCCATTGCCACTGCGCCCAACATGCCAAAAATTAAAAGTGTACGGGCTGGTTTATCTTTACTGAAATAAAATGCAGCCATTTGTGCCAACACACATATAACATAATAAAGCAGGGGTTTCATGTCGTATTTGGCCAAGGTATTCACCGTTAGGATAACCAAAAAAGCAAACAAAGGAATGCCCAATTGCAGCCATTTTTTTGTACTTGCGGATAAATTAAATGCCGACACCGCTCCGGCCCAACGGCCAATCATTAAGCTTCCCCAGTACATGGAAATATAAGGCGCCGCTTCCGAAGCTTCCAATCCGCCAAATTCAGCCTCTCCGAGCAGTTCGGCCAAGTTGCTGCCGATGGCTACTTCAACTCCCACATACACAAAAATGGCCAACATCCCCAATAGTAACTGCGGATATTGCATTGCTCCCCATCCTTCAGCCTTTTTCGATGCTGCCACATTGACCGTCAATAAACCCAATACAACCACGGCGAGTGCTCCCAGGAGCCATTTCATGCGGTATGTTTCCAGGCTTTGCTTTGCCGCCTCGGTTAATAACACCGTTTCGTTACGGTAACTATTAAATACAGGCACAAACATTACAATAAGTAAACCGGTCATAATAAGCAGACTGCACAAGGCTTTTCGGGCACTTTCTGTTTTTTCTTCCATGATGCCGGCTGGCACTTTTTTAGAAAAATAGAACAATGCGGCAGCAGCAATGAACAGCGCACCGACAAACGAGTACAATACAATTACTTTTTGAATGCTTAGTGCCGCAATTTGGTCATCAGTTACGGCGGCCGTGGTGCCAAAAAGGGCAAAAGCCACCACAATTGGCCCGATGGTTGTGCCGAATGAATTTATTCCGCCTCCCAAATTCACGCGGGCGGTTCCCGTGGCAGGATCTCCGAGTGAAATGGCAAAAGGCTGCGCGGCCGTTTGCTGGAGGGAAAAGCCCAAAGCAACTACAAAAAGCCCAATCAGCATTCCCGTAAAATTATCGGCATTTACGGCTAAAATCATGGCGCCGGCGCCGGCAGCCGAAAACAAAAGACCAAAAATGATGCTCTTTTTATATCCCCATTTTCCTACCAAATCTTTGCCCCCAAAAGCTCCGTAGGCAAAAAGACCCAAGGCCCCTACAAAATAAGCGGTGTAAAAGGCAAAATCAATCAGCTGGCTCTGGAACTGATCTAGGTTAAAATAATGTTTACAGAAGGGAATGAATATGCTGTTTCCGGCCGCAATAAATCCCCAGAAAAAAAATACGGTAATGAGGGTGGCCAAAGCCCGGTTATGTGTACTCATAACACAATGTTAAGGAAATAATTCCAACCGTATTTTCTTGGGCAACGATTCTACCACCAAACGGTAACTTTCATCAATCATTTCCTTAATAAAATCATCGGAAAGACGACCTGATAGGCTAACCGTATTCCACATTTTTTTGTTCATGTGATACCCCGGGGTAATTTCAGGGTGGTGCTCGCGTAGTTCCTCGGCATTTTCGGGGTCACATTTCAAATTTATGGAAGGCTCCAAATCATTGATATCGGTGAGCAGAAACATTTTATTGGCCACTTTAAACACTAAAACATCCGCCCCAAAAGGGAAAGATTCAGTGGTATGAGGTTTTGCCATGCAATACGTTCTGAGTTCAATCAAATCCATATGCTCAAATTTAATCCGGTTTATTTTTTCGGAATCGCTTCAATCCGCCGGAGAAAAGAAACCATTCCGGGAATTAATTCCGGATGAAGGGGCAGATTTTCATTATAGTAGGTGGCAATATTCAGTGCCCGGTCGGCCGGCGCCGTTTTAAGTACGTGATTCATACCTTGGATGAGCAAGAACTCGGCTTCGGGTTTGGCTTTTTTAAGCGATTCTGCCTCGGCAACGGGAACTTGAATATCCGTTGTGCCCTGCACGATTAATACCGGAACTTTCACTTTCGCTATTTCAGTTGCCGGCCGGTATGCAAACCAGCTACGCAGATAGGGTTGAACCGAAGGCCTGTAAACAGCCGTGAGCATGGGTGAAAGTGTATCTACTTGTTTACCGGCACGCAACTTTGCAGTTATACGTTGAGCTTCCTCGTAAAGACTAAGCTGTTGGTTTTTTAGTTGGTCTAAAATAAGCGTATCGGCACTTTTAGCCGGGCCGGCCAGTGAAATAAAGGCATCCGCGCCACTGCTGTCGGCTGCAAGCATTCCGATGAGTGATCCTTCCGAATGCCCGATTACAACTACTTTGCTAAAGCGTTTATTTGCCTTCATGTCTTTTATCCAACGTGAAGCATCCTTCACATAATCATCAAAACGTAACCCGGCCTCCGAGAAGTTTGGCTCACGGCTATCACCCAATCCCCGTTTATCGTATCGGATTACCGCATAACCCCTTGCGGCCAATGAATCGGAAAGCATTTTATATGCGTTTGACTGCAATATGTTTCCATTATTACCATTCCGATCGGTTGGTCCCGAACCCGGAATAATAAGGCATGCGAGCACGGTATCCCTTCCACGCGGAAAGGATTGCGTGCCCCTTACAAAGCCCGATTTGGGGTTTATGTATGTGTTCCGTTCTATGAAGGGTAATTTTGCCTTGGGGATTTTCTTCACCGGGTTTTGGGCAAAGGCTCCCAACGAAAATCCAATCAATAAAACGAAGGTGCACGCATTTCTCATGGTATAAAGTTCGGCAAACCGGCGCAAACCGAGAAATACAATTTCGGTGGTTTATCAAAAAAAAAGGGAACCCTGTTCGGGTTCCCTTTTTAAATCAGCATAAAATATGATTAAAGACCTTTGAAATCAGCATCTTCGCGATACTTGATGAATTCAGCGTCATCTTTTGCTCTTGCACGTAAGTTAGCATCTTTGCCAAAAGCCGTTTTCAGGTTAGAAAGTACTTTTTCTTTGTTACCCTGACGGGCAGCAGCGATAGCTTTCAAGTAATCAGAAACGGCTTTGTCTTTATCAGAACCACCGTTGATAGTGCTCTCTACTTCACCTGGTTTACCAGCTAATAATTTAGCCAATGCCGCGTTGAAAGAGTTTGCGCTTCCGAATTTAGAAACAGCATCATTGTATTTACCGCGGAGGATTAAAATTGTTCCTTTAGCTTGGTCAGCATCAGCAAAACCGGCCGCTTTGTCGAAATATTCTTCGGCCTTTTTGCGGTCGCCTTTTTGCCAGAATACTTTACCTAAGTTAGCTTGGATTGTTTTTTCAGAGCCTGAAACTTTTTCAGCTTTGCGAAGCTCGTCTTCTGCCACATCCCATTTGCCTAAAGCGGCGGCACTAGCACCGGCATTGTTGTAAGCTCTCCAGTCGTTTGGATTCACTTTGGCAGCTGCCTGATAAATAGCCAGACGGGTATTTTCGTCTGTTACCAGGGTTTGTGCCGTGTAAAGTAGTTCTTCGTATGTAAGTGAAGCTGGATCTGAAACAGCCAATGATTTTAATTCAGCTTCTGTTTTAGGTTTCAACTCAACCGTAGTAATTACTTCAGCACGACGAAGCGGAGAAAGAACTTCTTTCTCAATTTCTTTGGCTAAACCACCGTCAATTTGTTTCAGTTGTTTTTGAAGTTCGGCATTTGAAACGCCACCTTTAACGATTTGGCTTACTTTAGATTTATCGCCACCGCTTTTCTCAGACAGTTTTTTCTCAAAACCGGCAAAGTCAGCACCTTTGGCTTCAGATTTCATGAGACCTTCTTTAGCGGCAATATCTTTGTTGAGTTTTTTAACTTCATCTTTCAGGAATTTGCTGAAGTTACCGGAGCGACCTTCAGAAAGTTTAGCATTCAGATCTTCTTTACCTTCTGGTGAAGCGTAACCCAATACATCCATATTTTTGAAGGAAGACTGACCTTTGGTCTGCTCATCCACGAAAGCGCGGAAAGCGGTCATGTCTTCACTTTTCTTTTCTACACCGCGCACTTCTTTGCTGTTATAGGCAAAGTAAAGTACCGAAGTATTTGTTTTAAAAATCGGACCGTAATTGTGTTTTCCTTCGGCCATTTTTTGTGTTTCAACATAAGCCATAAGCGGCGTAATGATTACACCTTGTGCAACGGCCTGCGTTGTTTTTCCGGAGAATCTTTCTTTTTCTCCTTTTTTGCTGAGGGTATAGCCATTGGCTTTAACCTGCAATTCAGAACGCTGCATACCTTCTTTGTACTGAATGGTACCGTTATAGGTAAGTGCGCCACCGGCTTTATGATTTAAAACTTGGCCTTCGCCTTTTGATTTTTCACCTTTAACTTTCAACGGAGCAAAATCAACAGACTGGCCATTGAACTCAAGCGTTGGTGTTAATACGGCATGCCCTTTTTTAGGAATGCTTTTAGCCGGATAATTGGCTTTGATTGAAACCGTTACGGAATCATTTCTGTATTCCAGTGGATCGGGTGTTACGGTGTATGTAACCTTGTCCAAATTAAATTTGGCACAACCTACCATGAGCAGTGGTGAGCAGAGGATGATTGGTAAGTACCTGTTGATGTTCATGCTAACTTATTTTTACCTGTTTATTTTGCGAGTTTGAAAGAAAATATCGTGCCAAATTTAGAATTTGTTTACCAAAAACGGGTATTCGTCGTAAAAGTTTAAACCAAATTTGATATTTCCTTGGGATAAATATCGTAAAAGTTTTTCGCGTTCGGTAATATCATGTAAAAAATCATGACGATCGGCATCCACCAATACCACCCTAGACTGCATGGATTCACGGAAAAACTGGTAATAGCTTTTGGTAATTTTCTCCAGATATTCCGCTGAGATTTCTTGCTCATAGGGCCTGCCCCGCATTTTAATATGCTTAAACAGCGAATCCGTTTCACGGTGTAAAAACACAATCACATCCGGTCTTGGTGCCGATTGATTCAGCAGCTGGAACACCTTTTCAAACACCAAAAACTCTGGTTCCGGCAATGTATAGCGGGCAAAAATGAGTGATTTTTGAAAAATGTAATCCGAAATAATCAGGGGCTGGAACAGATCCGGGGTTTCAAACAAATCTTTCATCTGCCTGAAACGTTCGGCTAGGAAGGAAACCTCCAAAGGGAAAGCATTCCGCTCAGGATTCTTGTAAAACTCCGGCAAATACGGATTATCCGCAAACTGCTCGTATAAGCCGCGGGCGTTTAAGTCCTTGCAGAACAGCTCGGTAAGGGTTGATTTACCGGCACCGATATTCCCCTCAATGGCAATGTATTGTATGTTTCCGCTGATTTCCGTAACCGTTCAGATTTAGTTTCTTTGTGCAAACTTTGTAAAAAAATGCGTAACCGCTATGCTAAATTTATAACCGGAGTCCTATTCATCTGTGTATTTGCCATTTCCCATTCCTGTGAAATCCCTGCCCCAAAAACCGGGCGCGAATTGGAAACGCAAAATCATCCGAAGCCCAAAAACAAAAAAATAAGCTATACCAAACATGCCCGCTGCCGCATGGACTGCCGCATGGTTAGCGAATCAGAAGTAGAAGATATTTTAGAAAACGGACGGATTAACCGCTCCAAATCTGACCCAGCTGACAAGCCCTGCCCCACAGAAGCGCTGGAAGGACGTTCTGCCGACGGACAGCAACTGCGCGTTGTGGTAGCCCGATGTGAGGAAACCGACAAAATTGTGACCGTTATTGACCTGGAAACCGATTTTACATGTACGTGTAATTAGGCCGAAAGCTTTTTTTGCATGATAAAATCATTCATGAAAAAACCGTTTCCGATGTCAAAGTCTTCTATCCGGATAATTTTAAACCCTGTTTTAAAGTAAAAATTAATTGCGGCAATATTCTGCCTGTTTACGGTAAGCTCCAGCGTTTTTTTGCCCGATTGTAAAATTTCGGATTCTAAAAATGCCAGAAAGGCTTGGGCAATCCCCTTTCCACGGAAACTCGATTTGATGTAAAATTTAGCCAGAAAGGCATGCTCAAAATGAAGGCAGTCCAGTGAGGCAAAACCCAATTCATCAGTATCCTTCTCCCATATATAAAACTGGTGGCCTTTTTCCAGCATTTGTGAACGCAGCGATTCCGGGTTGTACATGTGCTGCAGCATAAAATCGGTTTGTTCCTGACCGATAATGGCGGGGTAATGCTCTTGCCAAATTTCGCGGGCCATGCGGCCAATTAATTCAATATCCTGTTCGGTTGCTTTACGTGCCCGCATTTTTTGAATGATTAATGCCCCTAAATTGCATATTTTTGCGGAAAGTGCATTCATGAAAAAAGCAATTCTTCTATTCACGGTTCTTCTGATGGCCTTTGCCTGCAATACCACCAAAAAAGCAGTACTTACCGAATACACCTTTACCGTTAGGGTGAAAGAAAAATATTGTAATGCTGCACGTATCAATGAAACACTCATCAGAGAATCGGAGCAGGAAAAAGTATATGCCAACCAGGTTTTGTTTTTGGTTAAAAAGGGAACCACCGATACCATTAATTATCCAACCACCGTAAACGGGCAGTTTACCCGTAAGTTTTTACCCGGCATTTATGAGGTTTATTTCCCCGAAAAATTCAAAAAGGGCCCAAATGAGTTCAGACAAAAGTGCAAAGACTGGCGTCAGGTACCAGACACAACCATTGTGCTGGACCCTTCAACTCCCACGGTGAACCTGCGCTTATACAGACCATGCAGCCCTTGTGATCCGCTAAGACAATAATTAGTTTTTGATTAGTCGCTGAAATGCTGTTTTATCCCCTGTCTGGATACGCAACAGGTACATTCCTGCGGCCAGGTGCTGTATGGAAATCTGTTGTAAGCCCTCGTTCAAATTTTGTAGCATAAGCCGTTTCCCGTCTGTAGAAATTAGTTCCAAATACCCGGATTGAGTCGTCTCGAATGAGATAAAATCATTACTTGGATTGGGCCAAATATGCATTTCGGTTGAATTTGACCATTCATTCACAGAGAAATTACATACGTCAACAAATGCGGTTCCGGGAGAACCGGAAGGACAACCACAAAACCAACTTGACACATCAGAAATATCCTGGGCTTGGGTAAAGAGTGTATCCAATTCGAGCGTAAACCCTTCGCCATCGGGACATTTGGGCCAAACGCCGTCATCATCATACCAAAGCGATTGGACCAATCTATCCGAAATGTTGTATAAGCGCACGGCATCACCATTGCCATCAAGCGCAAATGGAAATGGACCCACCTTTTTAGTTACGCCGGGATGCTGCGCCGTAAAGTTCACTGCATCGTTATACAACACGATACGCTCCTGTGGATTCAGCAGGGTGCCGGAAGGAAACACATAAAAATTATCATTGTTATCATCGCGGAAGCGGAATCCGGCAAGGTTAACGGCTGAGTTGGTTTTGTTCCAAATTTCAACCCAGTCGCCTGCCTCTTCGGAAATGGGCGAGCGGTAATTTATTTCAGAAATGACCAAAGTTTCGCTAGTACAGGGTGAAAAAGCAGCTCCCGGCGAGCCTTTTATACAACCACAACGCCAGCTATCGGGCAATGCCGGATTTGCCGTGGGGTCTTTTAATTCGAGCGTGCGACCTAAGCCGTCAGCACATTTGTTCCAAGGTAAACTGTCATCATAGGTAAACTGAATTTTTACCAAATCAGCGTTATCGGTAAGGGTAATTTGCTCACCCGAATTGGAAAATTCAAATCCCAAAGGGCCAATCCTGGGAACTGACGGATGAATGGCGTCAAAACGTGCGGTATTATCCACAATCACCAAATAACCTCCGGCAGGAATACTGGTTCCGTTCGGAATTACATACGGCAGATTCAGAATATTTCCATCTACCATTTTCCAGCCCGATACATCAACCGCAGCGGCTGTAGGATTGTGCAGCTCAACCCAGTCGCCTGAATTCAGCGTAGAATCAGACTGGTAATTAAATTCTGTAATCACAATTTGGGCATTCGTGCCCAAAAATGAAGTAAACACGAATGCTGTTAAAACGGTAATAAACTTATTCATACTTAATTTATAATACATGCTATTGTTCTTCTCTTTCTTTACGGTCATTTTCAGGAAAGTCATTTGTGTCGGCAGGTTTTGATTTTCCAAATCTAAATATAATCCCGGCCATTATAATGCGGGTTTCATCTTTCGACACGGAATTCCTGTCAATATCGGCCGTTCGGGTTTCGCGTAAACCATACCAGGTGTTAAATATATCCCTGACACTGAATGTAAGCGTAAGTTTATTTTTCAAGAAACTTCGCCTGACGGATAAATCCATGCGCCAAGTATCAAAGGTTTTGCCCTGAACCAAGGCTTCAGGGCCTCTGTAATTGAACAGAAAAACGCCCGAAACATATTTGGGTAAAAACCAAGACGCGGTGAGTTTGGCTTCATACCCAAAAACAGCATTCCGCTGTCCGGGAATAATATCCGATGCGTCAATATGGGTATAATACAAATTCACATTTCCCGATAGGGTTAACACTTTAAACAATTTGGCAGAGCCGATCAACTCTAATCCACCCTGGGTTTCCGACTTATAATTTAAGGTTGTGGTTACCACTACCGAACCCGTGTCTAAAAACCTTACCCTGCCGTAGGGATTATTGTAAAACCTGCCAAAAAGTGCAGCCTTGAATAAGTAATCTTCTTTTTTATATTGGGTTGAAAACTCCAATGTATTTAAGTATTCCGGATTCAGGTCCGGGTTTCCAAAGCGCAAATCAAGTGGGTCAGAAAAATCGGTAAATGGGTTTAAAGATCCGGGTTTGGGCCTTGAAATCCGGCGGGCAAAGGTCAGTTTCAGTTCGGTATATTTGTTTAATTCGCGGTAAATACCGGCAAAGGGAAACCATCCGAAATAGAATTTATTGGCCGAAAAATTACCCGTTTCAAGTTCCGTACGAATAAAAGTGGGTTCGGCACGCATGCCGATGCGGTACTTCCATTTCTTAATTTTATGAGTAAACTCTCCATAAAACCCGGCAACATGTTCGGTATACCGGAATGTATTAATCAGTGCGGTATCGCGAAGCCAAAAACCATACTGGTCTTCGAGGAAACGGGCATCAAACTCATTCCTAATAAATCGACCGGTATACCGAATGCCGGTTTCAAATTTCATTCCTTTAGAAATAGGAAGCGTAAAATCGGACCGGAACGAAGTAAAATGATAATTCTGGATCCTGTCGGTTGTTCGGTCATTTACATCTTCGCCCCGGATACGGCTTAAATCCGACACTTGGCGTTGGTTATTGTAGCCATAAGTCAGCTCCGTTTCTAGGGTTTGTTTGGGTTTGCGGAATTTTTTTGTCCAGAGCAGCGCCCCTTCTGCATTGAACTCGGTTTCGCGCTGGTACACCGTACGCCGGAAACTGTCGAATGCGGGCTGGTTATCAAAAAACTGCTGAAACGCACCGTCTGTGCCCCTTAATCCGTATACATAACTGCTGAAGCCTGAAAAAATCAGGCTGTTAAACACATTCGGATTATAATCTAATCCAAAACCGCCCGAATGGGCCCCTTCTATCTGCCGGCCCTGAAATTGGCGTTTGTAATTCCATTCCAGTCCGCTCTGACGGTTCAATCCGCTGTCTCTGCTCGACTCGGCAAATTTTCCATAGCGGTATCCGTAATTGGCATAAAAGCCTACTTTCTTTTTACGGTATGAAAGATAAACCGAGCCATTTGCCTTTTCACGGATACCGACAGCCAATGAAACTGAGCCGGTAAAACCTTCATTCTGCCCTTTTTTAGTGACGATATTAATTACCCCGCCCGAACCCTGTGCATTCATTTTGGCTGTTGGATTATCATAAACCTCAACCCGTTCAATAGACGAAACAGGAAGATTTTCCAAAATAGCCTGCACATTGGAGGAGCTTACGCCGGCCAGCTTACCATCAATCATAATAGTGACCTTAGAGTTTCCGCGGAGCGTAATTTTACCTTTGGCGTTTACGTTTAATGAGGGAATGGTTTGTAAAAACTCGGTGGCCGATGCGCCCGACTGTAACTGTATATCATCGGGGGAATACGTTAGCCGGTCACTGCTTTCATCAAATACATCCTTTTCGTCTTCAATCCGTATTTCGCCAAGCGACTGCTTATCGGGCTTCATTTTAACCGAACCCAAATCCAGCGGTTTATCAATAATCAGGGTATCTTTTTTCGTTTTGTATCCCAAATAGCTGTATCGGATCAGGTAAGTGCCCGATTCCGGAACCGTAAACGTAAACAATCCACCCGTGCCTGATGTAGTACCATTTTCGGCTCCTGATTTTAGGTTTTTAAAGAGAATATTTACGGCTTCCAAAGGTGCGGCCGATTCCTTATCACTAATTTTTCCGCTAACGGAAAGCTGCGCCAGCAGAGCACTTCCCGAAAGGAAAAAGAGAACCGTAAAACTTAAAAGCTGACGCACTTCTTTACATTGAATTTACACAAACTTAATGATGGTTTTAGAATAAACCTTGAAACGGGGGTAAATTCAGACTTTTTAAAGGTAAATTAAGAACGCATTTGAACATTGTTTACTTTCGTATGAACCAAAACTGGAATTCGATGAAAAAGTTTTTGCGCATAAGCGGTATCATGCTTGGGGTTATTTTACTCGTGTTTGGATCACTGCTTGGATATTTGTCGGCAGTGGATTACAAGCCCAAAGCTATTGAAATGCTTACTGTTGAAGGTGAGGCTGCTGCTATCCCGGATTCCGCCAAGGAATTTTCATTTCTAATCTGGAACATCGGTTATGCCGGATTAGGCGCAGAAAGCGACTTTTTCTTCGATGGCGGTAAAGGTGTTCGCCCGGATAAAGCAACTACCGAAAAATACCTGAACGGTATAAAATCCTATTTAAGCGAAAACAAGGATATTGATTTTACGCTTTTACAGGAAGTAGATTTAGGCTCACGCCGAAGCTGGCATGTAGATCAGGCCAAAGCCATAAATGAGGCCACGGGGGGCGGCGTTTCATCTTTCGCGGTAAACTACGACAGCAAATTTGTTCCACAACCCATCAGTAATCCGTATGGAAAATGTTTAGGCGGACTCTTATCGCGCAGCAAATACAAACCCAGTTCGGCCAACCGCATTGGTTTGGTACCTGATGCTAACTGGCCGGTAGGACTTTTTATGCTGGACCGCTGTTTGCTGGAATGGAGATATCCACTTGCCGGCGGAAAAGAGCTGGTGGTGTATAATTTACACTTATCTGCTTATGACGACGGCTCAGTGAAACAAACACAAATGGATACGCTGAAAGCCTTGTTTTCGAGAGAATACGCCAAAGGCAATTACGTGGTAGCCGGCGGCGATTGGAACCAGTCTCCTCCGGGATACAAATCTCCAAGAGTTGGAGTGGCGGCTACCGTGCAAATGAATGTACCCGACGAATTTCCTTCCCAGGGCTGGAAATGGGGCGCCGACACAGCCATTCCCACCAACCGAAAATTAAACGAAGTATATAAAGACGGAGAAACCGGTATTGATATCCTGGACTTTTTTCTTGTATCGCCTAATGTAGAAATTATCAGCGTTAAAGGTGAAGACCTAAAGTTTGCAAACAGTGACCATCAGCCGGTAAAAATGAGCATCCGACTGAACTAGACTAAAAAAATCAGATGTAGTATTTTTCGCAGGCTTCTTTGGACGCAAGCTGTTCTGCCGATTTTTTGTTCGTGGAAACACCGGCACCGGCAGGTTCATCAGCAATCCAAACCGTAACACGGTAGGCACGGTTGTTTTTGGCATCCATGACGTCTTCGGCTTCAAAACGAATGTTTCGTTTTCCTTTCTGGCACCATTTGATAAGCTTACTTTTGAAATCATCGTCTTTGCTTAAGATTGCCAACAAATTCAGGTGCTTATCAAAGAAACGGGTAATGACGATTTTCTTGGCTTTTTTGTATCCTTTGTCTAAAAATATGGCACCCACCAGGGCTTCAAACGTATTTCCTTTTACGTCTTCCGGAATTTCTCCTTTTCGAAAATCTCCGGCCACAAATTTTACCAGATCGAGCTTATCGGCCAGTTGATTCAAAGTTTTACGGCTAACGAAGCGCGTTTTGAGACGGGTGAGGTTTCCTTCGTCGTAATCGGGAAATTTTTCAAACAAAAACTCGCCCACGATGGCATCCAAAATCAAATCGCCCAAAAATTCAAGGCGCTCATTGTGCCGGAAGGCTAAATGTTCTTTTGAATTGGCATATGAACTGTGCAGAAAAGCCTGAAAATAAAACTGATAATTGGTTGGGGTAAAGCCTAAAAGTTTGTTTACAAACTTTTTAAAATCCTTATTCAGGTATTCGGGAACCGGTTTTTGCTGAAAGAAAAGCAAATCTATTCAACAGCTTTAAGGATGATGGAAGCATTATGTCCACCGAATCCGAATGTGTTGCTGAGGGCAGCTCTTACCTGACGTTTCTCTGCTTTGTGGAAAGTGAGATTTAACCGCGGATCTATCTCGGGATCATCAGTAAAGTGGTTGATGGTAGGTGGAATGATACCATCAGTGATAGCGTATAAACAGGCCAATGCTTCAATGGCACCGGCAGCTCCGAGCAGGTGCCCGGTCATACTTTTGGTTGAACTGATGTTTAACTTGTAAGCATGTTCGCCAAAAACGGTTTTGATTGCTTTGGTTTCAGCCACATCACCCAGCGGAGTTGAGGTACCGTGTACGTTGATGTAATCAATTTCCTCGGCTTGCATTCCGGCATCTTCCAGGGCCAGTTTCATTACCATAGATGCGCCCAATCCTTCGGGATGCGGGGCGGTAATGTGGTGGGCATCGGCGGTGGATGCACCTCCGGCTATTTCACAATATATTTTGGCACCACGCCTTTTGGCGTGTTCGTATTCTTCTAAAATTAAGGCACCCGCACCTTCACCCAAAACAAAACCTTCTCTGTCTTTATCAAACGGACGAGAAGCGGTTGATGGATCATCGTTACGGGTAGATAATGCGTGCATAGCATTAAAACCGCCGATTCCCGCAGGATTAACGGCCGCTTCGGCACCACCGGCTACCATGGCATCTGCTTTACCCAGGCGGATAAGGTCAAATGCATTAATAACAGAATGTGTTGAAGACGCACAAGCCGAGACTACGGCATAATTAGGACCCATGAGACCATGTTTGATACTGATGTGCCCGGAGGCAATATCAATGATGGCTTTGGGAATAAAAAACGGGTTAAAGCGGGGTGTTCCGTCTCCACGTCCAAAATTGGAGAGTTCATCAAGCAAGGTGCCTAAGCCCCCTATACCGGACGAGAAAATAACGCCTACTCTGTGCAGATTGGTATTTTCGGCCGTGATTCCACTATCAGCAAGGGCTTCGTCTGCCGTTACCATGGCATACTGCACGAATGCGTCTACCTTTCTAGCTTCTTTTCGGTCTAAAAACACGAGCGGATCAAAATTTTTAACCTCGCAGGCGAATCGTGTTTTAAATAAAGAGGCATCAAAACGGGTAATAGGAGCGGAACCGCTTACGCCGGCAAACAATGCATTCTTATATTCGGTTGCATTGTTCCCGATTGGCGTTAATGCTCCGATTCCCGTTACTACTACCCGTTTCAATGCCATAGGCTTTTTGTGAAGATTAACGAACTATTTAGCGTTTTCTTCAATGTATTTGATCGCCTCTCCTACGGTGCCGATTTTCTCAGCCTGATCATCCGGAATGGCGATATTGAATTCTTTCTCGAATTCCATAATTAACTCAACGGTATCTAATGAATCGGCTCCCAAATCATTGGTAAAGCTTGCTCCTTCAGTTACTTCGTTTTCGTCAACGCCAAGTTTGTCAACTATGATAGCTTTTACTTTAGCTGCAATCTCTGACATAATTTGTTTGTTTATTGGTTTACTAGCCGCAAAGTAAATAAAATTAGCCGGAATATTACCAAATTAAGCTGAACGATTGAAATTTTTATCTTGTTAACATCCTGATAGCATATAAACTAAGTAAGTAAAAAAGATAAAAATTGCCGGGGATGCTTGACCCCAATCCATAAAATCGGGTTCATTTTTTAAGAAACAGCACAAAAAAACCGCTTCCGGAATCCGGAAGCGGTTAACGTAATTCGTAAAATAAGCCTAAAAATTATTTAACAATCTGGAATCTGCGTGCGTAAGTTTCCTTATCGGTTTTGAAACGCAGAATATAAATTCCGGCTTTGAGCCCGGAAATGTTTATGGTTTGTTTGTGCACTCCGGCAGCCGGAGCAACTACGCCGGTTGGAAAGGTAGCAATGCGCTTACCGGTAAGGTCAATCACTTCACTTACTCCCCAAAGTACCTCCCCTTCGGTTACAATGTTAATTTCTTCAATGGCCGGATTGGGAAATAAATCAATCTTAGGGGTAACTTTATTACCCTGAAGACCAGAAACCACCGGACCTTCGGAACCGGGCTGAGTTATTGAATTTGAATAGCCGGAGCCTTCTTCCTCCGGGGTTTCGGTTCCGATTGGCCTCAGATTTACTTCATTATCTGATTCGGAAGTACCGAGAATATCGGCCACGGTAACATGCCACAAAGGAAAATTATCTAAGGTTATAAATACACCGGTATTAAAAGGCACCCCTTCCGGGATATCGATGTCTACATAGAAACCGCCGCCTTCCATCTCTGTAAAACTTCCAAAGTAAACCCCGGAATGATCGGCATCCAAGTTAATGGTTAACCGGTCGCCGCTTCTTTGTGCTTTTGGCGTGTAGGTTAATCTGTAGCTTACGGCCTTTTCAACCAAACGTGTATCTACTGCTTCCGAAGACTCAGACTGTTGGGCCCAGAGTCCGCCGGCAAACACCAACAACATAAACATTGTGGCGCTGATACGATTGAGTGTAATCTTCATTTTCATGTTGACCTCCTTTTTTTAATATTTCAAATTTCTATCCTTACATTAATGTATCCAAGAACAAAAAATGGAGTTTATCGGAAGACTTGTTAAAAAAAACGATGTCGTTCACAACAAACTGAACTGCTAATTTACTGAAATTATTCAATTTAACAATAGGGTATCGAAAAAAATATATCAAAATTAGGTGCTTGATACTTAAGTTAATATTAACTTTATTGCATAACCAATCATACATGCATAAAAGTAAACCCTTACAGATACTGCGACAATTTTCCGTTTGGGAGCTGAAAGACTTTGAAAAGTTTATCAACTCCGACTTCTACTCGGGCTCTGCTGCGCTCAAAACCACCTTCAAAATTCTTAAAAAAGAGCATCCCAAATTTGACTCACCCCAGCTTGAAAAAGAAAAACTATTCAAAAAAATATTTCCGAACGAAACATACGAAGAAAGTAAACTCCGCTATGTTTTTTCTGATTTGGCCAAACTGCTTGAAGAATTTATCGTAATCAGGGAACTTTCTGCCGATCCCGTTCGCAAAAAATTGCTGCTGCTTGATTATTACCGGCGCCATGACCTTGAAAAATATTTCAACCAGGTGTTTGAGGATTCCGTAAAATCGCAACTGAAGGCCGGAATTAAGGATGCGGGCTGGTTCTTTAACCAATACCTGCTCGAAGAAAAAGCATACATCTATTCCCAATACCAAAAATCGCGCTCGCTCGACAGCAACCTGCAAACCCTGGTTAACTACCTGGATCTGTTTTACATTACAAACAAACTCAAACATTCCGGCGAAATGCTTACCCGGGAAATGCTCCTTAAAATTTCGTACAACAAACCCTTGCTGAATGAAATTATAAGCTATGCCGCCGACGGAAAATTTGAAGGCTACACCGCCGTGGAAATTTACCACTGCATTGTACTCATGCATATTGAACCTGAAGCCGACGTTCATTACCAAAAACTACTCGAACTGCTCGATATACACAAAGCTGAATTTACACGGGAAGAATTGGTGGATATGTATGTATTTGCCCAAAACTACTGCACAAACCGCATCAACAGCGGACAAGTGACTTACCTGGCTGAAATTTTCAGGCTTTACAAAAAAATGATTGAGCTGGAGGCCATTTACGAAAACGGATATGTTCGACCGAACGTGTTTAAAAACATCGTAACGGTAGGCATCCGGCTCGAAGAGTTTGACTGGATAGAATCTTTTATCCGCGATTACAAAGAAAAACTGGACCCAAAAACCCGCGATAATGCCGTAAACTATAATATGGCCTGGTTGGAATACGCCAAAAAAGAATACAAAAAAGCACTCCGTTACCTGTCAAATGCCGATTTGATGGATATCTTCTATCAATTGGGCGCCAAATGCCTCCTGCTAAAAATTTACTACGAAACCCAAGAAATTGAAGCATTCTACGCACTTACGGAGTCGTTTTACGTGTACCTGCGCCGCAATAACCAAATTGCCGATTTCCAGAAAGAAGTTCACCTGAACTTTATTAAGTCGGTGAAACAGTTGATGAAACTGAAACTGGAACGGGATAAAAAAGGGGCTCAGAAAATGAAAGAAGAGCTGCTCGATTCTAAAAACGTATTGGACCAAAGTTGGTTCATTAAAAAGTTGGAAGAAATTTAATCCGGATTCCAAGATTCAAAGAGTTTATAGCAGAGTAGCGCAAATTTTGCACCTTTGCGGGCATGATGAAGCGGTCAAATAACACTCCGGCCATTGCGGCCTTTGGCTTTATTGGTGCCGGAGCTGAAACCCTAGATGAACTTGATCAACTTTTTAAAGCCGATGCGGCACCCTTCACTTTATATCAGGATGCCGTTATTTTCCCGGTAAACGAAAGTAAAAATGAGGCCTTGGAAGCGGCAGTTTCGTCCATACATGGGGGAAGCCGTCTCGACCGCTCGGTAAAATTAGCTGCCAAAGCCAGTCTGAACTGCTTACAGAACCTAGGTTCCGGGTTGGATGGAAAAATTGTGGTAAACATCGGAAGTTCCAGAGGTGCAACCGAAACCTGGGAATATGAATTTAAGCGTTTTAGCGAAAGCGGGCAAAGTTCACCCAAAGCATCGCCCTACAGCACGGCTGGTAATATTTCATCAAACATAGCCCAATTGTTAAACGGAAATGCATTTGCCATAGATCACTCGGTTACCTGCGGAAGCGGACTCCAAGCAATTGCCAATGCCTGCGCCTGGATAAAGGCCGGAATGGCTGATGCCGCCATAGCCGGAGGAACAGAAGCCCCACTCACCCCGTTTACCATCAGTCAGATGCGGGCTTTAAAAATTACGGCGGCTGTATCAGACAATTTCCCGGCCAAGCCGCTTTATTCGGGTATGCCCAAAACCGGTATGGCTTTGGGCGAAGGAGCCGCCGTTTTTGCCATCGTAAATGCGGGCGATTTTCCACAAGCTGAGTTTTTCATAGAAGGCATAGGCCTGGCCAATGAAAAAGGAGGTTCGGCTTCCGGCATTACGGGCGAAGGACAAGCCCTTCACGGGGCAATGAAACAAGCCATGCAGCATGCCGGAAATATACGGCCCGACCTGATTATCACCCATGCCCCCGGAACCGAAAAAGGAGACCTGGCTGAAATCAGTGCCATACATGCGCTCTTTGGCACCGAAATACCGGCCCTTTTCAGCAATAAACATGTTTTCGGGCACACGCTCGGAGCCTCCGGAAGTCTGTCTCTCGTTACGGCCTGTTATATTCTTAAAAAAGGCAAATTACCCCCCATGCCCTATACTGCCGAGGGACAAGTTGGCGTTAACAGAGCCATAAAAAGTATCATGGTGAATGCTACCGGATTTGGTGGAAATGCCATCAGTATAATAATTACTAAAAACGAATTGCCCATCTAAAACAAGCATTACTTTTGCCCGTATCCGGATATAGCTTATGAAACCACAAAAAGTACTTTTATTCATTCTTATGGTTTTTGCCCTGCTTTTGGGGGTTTCACTTCTGTTTCCCAAGGACGGGATAAAAATAAATGACTCCCTTACGCTCCGTTTTATCGGGTTGGATGAACTACTGGAGGGGGGTGTACAATACAAGGACGTTGAATTTGCCAAGAATATTAAAAGAGATTCCCTTTTCATTAAGGACTCACTATCCTTGGCCGATTCCCTGAAAATTTTTACGGCCGATGAAAACGATTCCACCCGCATCCAATACCCAAAGAAAGATAAAAGCATTCTCCATCCGTTTTTTGCCCAGTTGGATTCATTAAAAAACGGCGATTCTCAAAAATCAATCCGCGTGATGCATTACGGTGATTCCCAAATTGAGGGCGACCGCATTTCGGGTTACCTGCGCGACCGGCTTCAGGAGCTGTTTGGCGGATCGGGTGCCGGTTTGGTGCCTGCTGTTCAGCCCATCACGGCACGTTCTATTTTTCAATCGGCATCAGAAAACTGGGTACGCCATGCCATTTTTGGCATGATGGAACAAAAAGCCGAACACAACCGCTACGGAGCCATGCTTTCGGTTTGTACCTATTCCGGAAACTCGGCCAGTCTGCGATTCAGCAAATCAAACATTGGTTATCCGCGTAATAAAAACATCAGTCATATCACTATCTATTACGGCAATTCGGAGAATGATGTAAATGTAACACTGAGTGGCGGAAGCGTGAACAAAAGCGCCGTGCTCAACGCCAGCAAAAGTGTAAATGCAGTGAGCATTAAGGCCGATTCACTGCCCAATGTATTTACACTGAGCTTTATCGGCAGCAGCCCCGAAATATACGGCATTGCCCTCGACGGTAAAAAAGGCATAACGGTTGACAATATCCCCATGCGCGGAAGCTCGGGCACCCGATTTACCCGTGTTGAAAGCGGAAACATGAGCCGGATGTTCAGTTTGCTCAATACCCGTCTAATTCTGATGGAGTTTGGCGGAAACATGATGCCTTCCGTGAGCGGTCCAAAAAGTATAGAAAAGTACAAAGGTGAATTTTCGGCACAGCTGGCTTACGTGAAAAAGAACAATCCGAATGCCTGTGTAATCACCATCGGTCCCGCCGATATGAGTAAACGGGTAAGCGGGGTCATGCAGACTTATCCCTATTTAGAAGAAGTAAGGGATGCCCTTCGCGAAGCTTCATTTGAAAACGGTTGTGCCTACTGGGATATGTTTGCGGCTATGGGTGGCAGAAACTCAATGCCGAGCTGGGTTAAAGAACGCCTGGCCGGACCCGATTATATCCATTTTACACCCGACGGAGCTGAAAAAATTGCCGAAATTTTCACCCAGGCACTCATCAACGATTACAATGAATACCGCTTCCTGAAACAAATGGAAGAACTGCGGAATAAACAGGTGGCTGAAAAGTGAGAAAATTAAGCTACATACTTTTTTTGTCCGCATTCTATTTTATTAACGGACGTTACGCATCGGCACAACAGCCCGATCCGGAATACCCGTTCCTGGAACCGCAGTATGATTTTGTGCGTTATGACCTAAACCGTATAACCCATTTTAAAGACAGCAGTCTATTTGAAGCCCTTTACGAAAAAATGGACCGCCTATTTGAGCGGGGTGAAGGCAAAATAAATATTGTTCAGTTTGGCGGCTCACACGTTCAGGCCGACATTCATACGGGAAGATTACGTACACGGCTGCAAACCTTTTATCCGGGCATAAAAGGCTCCCGTGGTTTTCTTTTCCCTTTTAAGGCGGCTGGCACCAATAATCCATATAATTACACGGTACAATACAGCGGAACCTGGAAATCTTGCCGCAACGTGCAAAGCTCCGCAAATTGCCCGCTTGGTGTGGCTGGTATCTCTGTTTCTAGCGCTGACAGCCTGAGCGGGTTCACCGTATTTTCGGATACACGCTATGCCGAAGCTTATGACTTTAATCGCTTCCGTGTGTATCATAACACGGATAACATTGCTTTTGACCTGCAATTCGGAAAACCCGAACTTGTAGATTTTATGTGGACAAACACAAAAGAAGGCTTCACCGAATTCATCCTGAATACCTATGTAGATACCCTACAATTAAAGATAACAAGAAGTCCGCACTGTTCGGGTGAATTTACGCTTTACGGGTTTCAGCTGTTTACCGATGATCCGGGATTTGTATTTCATTCAATGGGCGTAAACGGCGCGGCGGTTCCGTCTTACCTCAAATGCAGTTTATTGAGTCAGCAGCTGAAAGAATTGGAACCCGATTTAGTTATATTTTCGGTAGGGGTAAATGATGCACACGGCAGTAATTTTTCGCCTGCCGCATTTGAAGCAAATTACGAAAAATTCATTGCTATGGTAAGGGCCGCTTCGCCCAGTACGGCTATTCTTTTTGTTACCAATAACGACACCTATTTCCGTAAGAAAATTGTAAACCCCAACGCCGGTCCGGTAAGAGAGGTAATGATCAAACTCTGCACCAAATACGGCTTTGGTATGTTTGATCTCTTTAATATCATGGGCGGATACGGCAGTATGGGCACCTGGGACAAAAACGGGCTTGCCGCCTCAGACCGCATTCACTTTACGCGTGCGGGATACACACTCGTGGGCGATTTGATGTTTGATGCCCTGCTTAAAGGTTATTTAAATCATGTAAAACAATCAGGTCAAAATAATTAATGCATGACGACTGAATTCCTGACTACTTTCCTCAAAGAAATAAGCTCCTTTAACCCTCCGGAACTTTTTTCGCTTACCAGCATTTTCTTTTGGCTGCTTTATGCCATTTTTCTAACGGCTGCCGCTGTTTTCCATACCAAAAAACCGGGCTTCAGTATTTTACTATTTGCAGTTAGTTTATTTATTTATTGTAATGATTTCCTTCGTGGAATTATCAGTTTTGATCCGCAAAGTCCGCTCATTTTTACAAAATTCTTTTTCTGGGGATTCTTTGCTCTCGTGCTGGCAGCCGATTCCGTGTTATATACCAAAAAACCGTTGCGGAGTTTATTCCTGTTTATCGTAAGTGTATTCTTTTACTATAAAACCAGCGGTTTATTCTTCTTCATGCTGTTGTTTACCATACACATGGATTATTTCATTGGCAAAATCGTACATAAAAGCAGTGATGAAACCTTGCGTAAAATACTGGTAGGCATCTCGGTAACGGTAAACTTAGGCATTCTGATTTATTTTAAATATGCGTACTTCTTTACCGAAAGTTATAACAGTTTGTTTGACGGCGATTTTAAAGTAATAAATCAACTTGCCGTGTTCGGGAATGATGTAACGGGAAAAGACTGGTTCAGGGTAGATAAAATTATCCTGCCAGTGGGAATCTCATTCTACACCTTTCAAACCATAAGCTATACCGTTGATTTGTACAAACGCCGATTGGAACCGGCAAAATCGCTGATTGATTTCGGATTTTTTGTTTCGTTCTTCCCTCAACTGGTGGCCGGACCCATTGTTCGGGCTTCGGATTTTATTCCACAAATTTACGCGCCCTATTCATTAAGCCGTGCCCAGTTCGGAACTGCCATATTCTGGATTCTGAACGGACTCACAAAAAAACTGTTTATCGGTGATTATATAGCCGTAAATTTTATTGACCGTGTATACGCCAATCCTACCATGTATACGGGCGTGGAAAACTTTATGGCAGTAATGGCATATTCTTTACAGGTGTATTGCGACTTTTCGGGTTATACCGACATTGCCATCGGCGTTTCGCTGCTCATGGGTTTCACCCTAACCCGAAACTTCAACTCACCCTACAAAGCACAAGATGTGCAAGATTTTTGGCGAAGATGGCATATTTCGCTCTCAACCTGGCTTCGCGATTATTTGTACATCCCGCTTGGCGGAAATAAAAAAGCGAGTGCGGGTACCTTTCTCTGGTTGGTCATTATCGGGCTGTTGATTTTTCTGCTTACCAAAACCTACTTCACGAAAGACTTTTCGGCGGGCGGTGATTTGAAAGCGGGTGATATCATTATATTTGGCTGTATGGCCGTTCTGGCTCTTTTTGCACCTTTGGCCATTTTGTTATATACAATGGGCTTAGGCGGAAAAGCCACCAAACTCCGTAATACGGTAACCACCGAAATTAATATGATGCTTACCATGCTCATAGGCGGTTTGTGGCACGGAGCAAGTTGGCTGTTCATCATTTGGGGCGGATTAAATGGCTTGGGACTGGTATTTTTTAAACGCTGGAAAAAAATTAGTCCGCTTACCAATATAAATAACGTATTTACCCGTTCTTGGGGAATTGTGGCCACCTTTGTTTTTATCAGTTTCACCCGTATCTTTTTCCGTAGTCCGGATTTATTAACGGCGAAGGAAGTAATCAACCAGATGGCCTATAATTTCCGTTTGGATTTATTGCCTGATATTCTGGTGGCATACAAATACGTATTTATTATAACAGCCATCGGCATGCTGATTCACTGGATTCCGGAATCATTTAAAGAAAAATACAGGAACGGGTTCTCCAATCTGCCCTTACCCTTGATGGCCCTATTTACGGCAGTTGTTGTATTTGTGGTATTCCAAGCCGTAACAGGCGATTTACAGGCGTTTATTTATTTCCAATTTTAATAGTATTGGGTATTTAGTATTGAGTATTTAGACTAGCATATAGCATTTATATTATAAATCTTGTATGCCATATGCACAGAGGTATCTCTTTCACCAATTTCCAGATAACAACCAAAAATCTAAATACTCAATACTGACTAATTAATGCCATTCAAACCATTATCCATTTATGTTTGTATTGGGTATTTGGTATTTAGTATTTAGACTAGACAAATAGCATATCTGTTATAAATCGTGTGTGCCGATATCCACCTGGGTATTCCTCTTGCCGATTTCCAGATAATAATCAAAAATCTAACTACTCAATACTAACTACTTAATACTGTCAAAATTCCGCTTTACCAGCTTACTCCTCCATCCTATTCTTAAACCGGCATAAGCCTTCTTCCAGAAACTTGGCATATTCACCGGCATCGGTGGTATAGCCGCGCGGCTCGGCCAATAGGCGGCCTTTATGGTCAATCAGCACGTAAAAAGGTTGTGCATTATTGGCGTAGTATTCTTGTTGGAAATAACTCCATTTGTTGCCTTCGGTTTCTGCAATGCGGTCTCCAATTTGGAAAGGAGATGCCAGTTTCTCTTTATCATCACAGTAAAGCGAAACGAGCACGTAATCATCTTTGATGTAATTGCGTACTTCGCTTTTTACCCAAACGTTTTCTTCCATGCGGCGGCAGTTGGTGCATCCCCAACCCGTGAAGTCGAGCATAACCGGTTTTTCCTCGCGGATGGCCCGTTTCATGCCTTCCATGTAATCATGTTCACAGTCAAATCCTTCGGGACAGGGTTTTTCACCGTCCATGGCCTCACTGTAAAACATGGGTGGCGGAAAACCGCTGATCAAACGGAGCGGTGCGCCCTGTAAGCCGGGAATAAGGTAAAATACAAAACTGAAAACCAAAATGGCCATCATCACCCCGGGAATACTTACATTTTTTGATTCGGAATCACTTTTAAATTTAATTACGTTGATGAGGTAAAGACCCATCAAAGAGAATATCACAATCCAGATTGCCAAGAAAAGTTCGCGTTTGAGGAAACCCCAGTGGTAGGCCATATCCACGTTTGACAGGAATTTGAGGGCAAGCGCCAATTCCAGAAAACCCAATACAATTTTTACGCTGTTCAGCCAGCTTCCGCTTTTGGGCAAACTCTGTAAAAATCCAGGAAATAAGGCAAATAAGGCAAAAGGAAGCGCCAAAGCAAGCGAAAAGCCAAACATACCCATCAGCGGCCCAGCATTACTTCCGCCCTGTGCGGCCTGAACCAAAAGGGTGCCGATAATGGGTCCCGTACAAGAAAAGGAAACCAATGAAAGGGTAAAGGCCATGAAGAAAATACCAATGAAACCGCCACGGTTTGAAGCAGAATCGGCTTTATTGACCAACCAACTCGGAAGCGTAATTTCAAAAGCTCCGAAAAATGAAACGGCAAACACCACAAAAATGACAAAGAAGCCTAGGTTAAACCACACATTGGTAGCCATCTGGTTCAGTGCCTCGGCGCCAAAAACTTTTGAAATGAAAAAGCCCAAGGCCGTATACAGCACAATGATGGAAATGGCGTACGTAAAGGCGTTGAGCAGTCCTTTAGCCCGTGTGCCGCTGCGTTTGGTAAAAAAACTTACGGTAAGCGGAACCATTGGAAACACACAAGGTGTTAACAAGGCCAGGAATCCGCCCAAAAATCCGCCGAGGAAAATACCCCAGAACGAACGTTCTTCGGTAATCGGACCGCCCTCACCACATTCACCGTCAAGCGCCGCCTTTACTTCGTCTGTGAGTTTTTCGGGTTCAATATATGCCAGATTTTGGTCCACTTTATCACCGTTACCGGTTCCCGTATCTGCACTGCCGGTAGCCGAATCGGCCGGTGCGGGATTGGCGGGCGCTGCCTCACCTGTATCACCGGTACACGGAGAAAGTTTGCCGCTCGTTCCTTTGATTGGAATGTTGAGCGTTGCGGGGGTTTGCACACACATGCCCGTAACATCGTCACAGGCTTGCCCGTCGAGCACTACGGTTAGGATAAAATCATCGGCCGTAAGCAGGTTAATTTTTTGGGTAAAGGTTACTTCTTTCTCGAAGTAGCGGGCCTGTCCGCCCATTAAATCATCGTAATAATCTTTATGCGGCTTGGGTTCGAGGGTTTTCCCGTTTTTGGTGTAACAGTCGTTCTTTTTGAACGAAAACACCATAGGCAGAAACGGTTCTTCCGTTTTCTGTGAAAAAAGGTGCCAACCGTCCTGAATGACCGCTTTAATTTTTATCTCCCCTTCAGCATCAGAGAGGCGTTTATATTCGTAAGACCATTTTACCGGTTCCTGAATCTGGGCTGTGGATGGCATAAAACCGGCCAACAGAATAAGTAGGAGATAAAAATATTTCATGAACTGTTCGAATAAGAAAGTTCAAAGTAAGCAAAATTGATAGATAAGTAAGATTTAAAAGGTCGTTAATTTTTTCTTGATAATGTTAAACTATAAATTCTATAAGCCCTTAACCAAGTCCTCAACTGTTGTATCCAAAGCCTTTGCAAGCGCATAAATTGTACTTATAGTTGTGTTGATTTCACCTCTTTCAATTCTTCCAACTTGATTTATGGGAATATCCGCCGTATATGCCAAATCTTCTTGAGAAATTTTTTTTGACTCTCTCATTTTTCGAAGATTAGCCCCGAAAGCTATTATTATACTTTCATTTCGGACATTATTCACAGTCCAAAATTTGAGTAATTAGATAAGAATCATAAACACATATATGGGTTATTTTTGAAAAAACAGTAGATTTGCAAAAAACTAATACAAAAAAATGGGATTTTCTGACTTTATGTGGGGAGTATCCCCTGTTGGCAGAATAACAAAAGTTGTTGCCAAAAAATTTGTGGACAAAAACCATCCCGAGCTTAACTCAATTCAATTGATGATGTTTATGGGTGAGCTAGGCTATCCATATCCTAGACCCTCTGAAATAAAAATAGTTGAATTCATAGAAGGAAACCCTCTACTGTTTATATACTACCTAATATGTGTAGAATACAAAAACAAACTCGGACATGTGGCAAATAGCACTAGAAATTTTTCAAGATATGTCTTTAAAACATTTGACGAGCTAAACATTAATAAACACATCAAGTATGTTGGTGGCCCATCGGACCAGCACTATGAAATATTTTACTCAAAATGCGAATATATATTAAACGAATACATGTATAGATGATCTGGATATTTACAATTTTAGGAATCATTATAGGATACATAATCCTCACAACAGTTATTAATAAAAATACGCAAAATAAACTTGCATATAATAGTCTTCCAGATGAGATTAAGTTTCTGATAAAAACCAAAAATGCTCCTGAACTTGCTAAGTTAATTGTTTATCTGGAACTTAAAGGGGAAAATCAACTTGCGCTTAAAACATTAGATGCTATTGGAAGTGTAGGCATTTCTTTCGCGATGGAAGTTGATAAATTCAGAAATGTATATAGACATGATGCAGGACTTGGAAAACTAAAAAATTTTTAAGAATAATAGATCACCATAAATCATAATTAAATACTCAGAATAAATTTAACGCTAACTTTATGAGGCTTCATTTTGGGGTTTAATACTGCTTAGGTAATCCATTCAAATCTACTCATTAACTTCAATGTTTTCAGTTCTATATATTTGCCTAGTCTTCATTATTCTTTACATTTAACCATTCTTTATATTAGAAACTGCATTTAAAACCTACCATGAGAAAAATTAGTATCTTTTTTGACGTTAAAGATGACCAAACCAAAATAAAGCCGAAAAAGGAAGGCTTTATCTGTATCAAACCTAGACTACCGAAGGAGAATGATACAAAAAAAACAGATACCCCCCAAGAGGCTTTTGATTTGATAAAATATCTTGGCGGTTAGAACATAAAAAGCGGGGCAATGCCCCGCTCTAAAATGCTGTTAATTATTCTCAATTATTCGTTAAAAGCCTCTGATAACGAGTGATTGAAGCCAATCACGAAGCTAAAATTATTCTTCTTTTTTTCCAAAATCTACTTTGGGTGCCACATCAGCTCCTTCCTGGGCTTTGAAATAGGCCCGTTTTTCGAAACCAAAAATAGATGCGGTAATGTTATTGGGAAAACGGCGGATAAAAGAGTTGTAGTCCATCACCGCATCATTAAAGTTTTTACGTTCAACCGAAATACGGTTTTCAGTGCCTTCCAACTGTACCATCAAATCTTGAAAAGCTTGTGTGGCTTTCAATTCCGGATATCGCTCAACCACAACCATCAGGCGGCTTAAGGCACCCGATAACTGATCTTGGGCAGCTTGGAACTTGTCCAGGTTTTCCTGGGTAAGATCTTTGGCATCGAGTTTAATGGATGTGGCATTTGAACGGGCCTCAATCACGCTTTCTAGCGTACCCTTTTCAAAATCGGCAGCACCTTTAACGGTTTCTACCAGGTTTGGAATAAGATCTGCGCGGCGCTGGTACTGGTTCTCAACCTGTGCCCATTTTCCGTCAATGGCTTCTTCGCGGTTTACCATTCCGTTATACCCGCAACTGCTAAACGTAGTTGCAATAACAACAATGGCTGCTGCGAGGGTCAAAAATTTACGAGTCTTCATGTTTTGTGTTTTGATAAAAGTACGTGTTTGTACGAAACGATTGGCAAAGGGTTACCAATTTTCGGGAAAAATATATAAAACGCGGGATGTATGAGCGGTAATCTTCGACGAATCCGAAATACGGAACGATTCCAGCCAAACGATTTCATCTCTGCTGCAAAGCACATGTAACTTTTCCTTGCTGAAACGGTCTGTTTTTTGGTCAATGAGTATGTCGCTGATGTTTTTGCGGCCTTTCATCCCGAGAGGAATCATGGAATCACCCGGCAAAATTTTCCGCCAGCATAAAGGGAATTGCAGGCTGTCCATATCCAACAAAAAGCCGGTTCCGCCCAAAAGGAGTTTTGCCTCTTCGGCCCGCATAACCTGAAGCGTATATCCCGGAATCGAAAGGTCGGTTTCATTGATCAGAATTTCAGGCATTTCAGCCGGAGTGATTTCCTCAGCCAGTATGTATTCGCGGTCAATCAAAATGCGGTGGTTTCCGCAATAAAACTGTTTACCCGGAATGCCTTCCAAGGCAACAGCTAACTGCAACGCCTGAGCGGCCTGCAAGCCAATACTTCGAAAGCGTTGAAAAAGCAAGGGGGCTCTTAATTCGGCAGGGAACTTCAAACAAGTTTCGATGGCCGTTTTATCTATCGAATCCGGAAATTCCCGGGCAATAAAATAGCCAAGCAGGGCCGAATCGGCGGAAAGGTTTTCAATGGATTGCAAAATTCGCTTTTCTGCGCCCGGTTCAATTTTTTCCAATGCAGGAGGCAGATGATGCCGTATACGGTTTCGTAAATAATCGTCTTTCCCGTTTGAGGCATCCTCGCGGAAACCTTGACCCATTTGGTGCAAATAAGCGGTTAATTCAGCTTTGGAAAAATGCAGGATCGGACGAATGATGTTTCCATTTTTTTCAGGAATACCCGATAAACCGTTTACTCCGCTTCCGCGAAGCAGATTGATGAAAAAAGTTTCAATGGAATCGTCTGATTGATGGGCCGTAAGGATAAAATTGAACCCTTTTTCGGCGGCCAATTCGTTAAAGAAACGGTACCTTATTGTTCTTGCCTTTTCCTGAATGGAAGCCCCTGAAGATTTCATTTCATCAGCCCCACTATATACGTATAATGAGATGGAATGTGCTTTGCAAAGAGCCTTGCAGAAGGCTTCATCCTTGTCGGATTCCTCGCCTCTTAAACCATAATTTACATGGGCCGCTGAAAATGGCATTCCGCTTTCGCGAAGTAAACAGAAAAGAGCCGTGCTATCGGCACCACCGCTGAAAGCAAGCAGTAAGGGGGCATCAGACGGAATCTTGAAACCAGCCCAATGTTGTTGGAATTTAGCAATCAGTTGGCCGCTCATGCTTTCAAATTTACGTTTAAAATTTGGGCAATGGCTTCGGCTTTAAGCAAACATTCCTCGTACTCGGCCTCCGGATCTGACAGCAGGGTGATGGCACCGCCAACGCGGAACGAAAGATAACCCGTGGATGCATTGTAAAAAATACTGCGGATAACCACATTCAGGTCAAAATCACCGTCGGGAAGAAGATAGCCCACCGATCCGCCAAATAAACCCCGGTTTGAATTTTCGTATTGTTCAATCCGTTCCATGGCGCGGATTTTAGGCGCTCCCGTCATACTTCCCGGAGGAAAGACGGCACGCAAAACATCTGCACTATCCAGCCCCTCTTTTAAGGTACATGAAACGGTAGAAATAAGCTGATGTACTTTCGGAAAGGTATACAGCCCGCACAATTCGTCCACCTGAACCGTTCCAGGCGCGGCCACACGGGATAAATCATTCCGGGACAGGTCAACAATCATGATGTTCTCTGCTCTTTCCTTTTCGCTATGCAACAAATTAGAAGCGCTTTGGGCATCCATTTCGGCATTTGAAAACCGGGGTGCCGTGCCTTTAATGGGTTGGGTAATGATTTTTCCGCTCCGCGAAGCCAAAAAACGTTCCGGAGAGGCTGATATCAGATACTTTTGGCCTAATTTCAGAAAACTGCTGAAAGGCATGGGCGATACTTCATTCAGTTTTACGTAAAGACTAAAAGGGTCGGCAAAAACCGCCTCGGCGAAAAAATCCATCGAAAAGGTAATTTCATACATGTCGCCGTATTGGAGATGTTCTTTTAGGCGGTGGATGATTTCAACATACTCTTTCTTAGAAAAACGGGCCGAAACATGCGTTTTGGAAGGCATGAAACGGGCAAAGCGGTCTTCTATTTCAAAGTCATCATTGGTGTACCAACCCTGTGGCTCAAAAAAGGCCATATCAGGCATTCCAACCGGGTCTGTGTTGGCGGTATGTAGGTTTTCAAACTGGTTTTTTAAGTTATACCCGAAACAGCCAACCAAGGGTTTTGCGCCGGGCTTCCATAAAGCCGGGTTACTCAAATAATTTGCACCGTTTGAAAAAGCGAGCAGTTGCCGGAACTTTGTATACGGATCTAAATATCCTTCGGGGAAGAAAGATTCGGCAAGCCATACAGCTTCCTTGGCTAAAATATCATCAGTTCTAAAACGGTACACCGTATATAATTTGAACTGCAAGTTTACAGATTAAAGTTTGTTTCACCTTGATGACAAACCAGGCATTGGGCCGAAAATGCAGGGCAGTATAATGCTTTGGCCGGATTTACGTTTCTTTGTGGTGTTCATGAAGCGTATTGACCGGTATATTGTTGTTAAGTATCTCAGCACATTTTTTGTGGCGCTGGGATTAATTATTGCGCTCTCTATTGTATTCGATGTTTCGGAGAAAGTGGATGATTTCATGGGGAAACACGGGAAAATTCCCACGTTGAATGAAATTATTTTCGATTATTACCTGAATTTCATCCCCTATTTTGCCGGTCTTTTTGCTCCGCTGTTTGTATTTATTTCGGTAATCTATTTTACGTCAAGAATGGCTTTCCGTTCGGAGATAATTGCCATACTGGCCTCCGGGGTAAGTTACAAACGTTTTGTGGCGCCCTTTGTCGGAACCGCGTTGTTTGTATCCTTGGTGATGCTGGTATTTGTGAATTTTATTATTCCGGTAAGCAATGCCAACAAGGTAAAATTTGAGCGCACGTATTTCGGGCACCGGGCCTGGGATCCAAGAAATATTCACCGGCGCACGGGTAATGGTGAGTTTATCTACATGGAATATTGGATGTCGAAAACAAACAATGGAAGTAAATTTTCAATTGAAAAATTTGATGCCAGAGGAATGCATTACAAACTAATGGCGCAGAATATCCGCTATGATACACTCGCAAAAAAGTGGAACCTGACCAATATACTGGAACGTGAAATTGACGGACAAAAAGAGAAAATTAAGCGTAGGGAAAGTATTGATACCGTGTTTTCTTTTACGCCCGAATATTTTTCGGACCGTAACCTGGACATCAGCACCATGAATTGGTTTGAGCTGAATGATTTTATTGAGGAAGAAACCAGTATGGGCAGTACGGTTGTGGCCTATTATTTGGTTGAAAAATACAAACGATTGGCTACTCCGTTTTCAACCATTATTCTAACCTTGATTGCCGTTCCGTTGGCCGGGCGGAGGCTGCGCGGAGGAATTGGAATCCACATCGGAATAGGCATTGCATTGGGTTTTACCTATATCTTTTTTGATAAAGTCAGTACCACGTATGCCGTAAGCGGAATAATGAATCCTCTGCTGGCCGTTTGGCTTCCTAACCTTATTTTCTTGGCCGTTGGCGGATATCTGCTCACTAAGGCCCAACGCTAAAAAACGAAAGGGAAGAAGAGTCTCTTTAAAAAAAACTCTTCCACCCCTTTCAACCCTCACACCCAAAAAAGCGATCAGTATTTTAAAAGCCTAAAGGCTTTCTCATTAATTTTAAAGTTTAATCACCCGTATTTCGGTGCGTCTGTTTAGCTGGTGTTCTTCTTCAGAACACGGAACGTCATCAGCACAACCATTCACGAGGCGGGTTTCGCCGTAGCCTTTCCATGTCAGACGGCTGGCTGAAACGCCTTTAACTTTAGTCAGATAATCCACACAGGCCTTGGCACGGCGCTCAGACAGGCTGATGTTGTACTGATACGTGGCGCGGCTGTCGGTATGCGAACTCAGCTGCAGTTTGCTCGAAGGGTTGCGCATCAGGTAATCGTAAGCCTTGTCCAGGCGAACAATGCTGATGGGGCGCAGGAACGATTTGTCAAAGTCATAATAGATATCCTCCAGCACCATCTCGTCGCCCTCCTGCAGGCGTGTGAGACAGATTTCCTTCGTTACCGTCAGGTTCTCCTCGCTGCCTTTCAGGATAAAGTATTGCTTTTTAACCACGGGACGGTAAGACACTCCGTCCGCATCCATTTCAAGTGCCTCATTAATAATGGCATATTCTTTTCCTATAGGTAAATCCTTTCCGGAAACAGAAATACGGATTAACCCTTCATTGTCAGTTTTAATAATCTGTTCAACCCCAGTTTCGATGTCTTGTATTACAAGAGCTAAACCCTTAATAACTGATTTATTCTCACAATCCGTAACTTTTACGATAAAAGTACCGTCTCCCTGCTTACCTGAACGGGGCGATTTCCCGGGTGTTAATTCCAAATCAGCCCTAAGCGTTACAGACTCCGTTATCCCTTTGGTATTTAATGTCTTCGGAGCAACAAGCGTATATTCTTCTTTGCCCGCAACAACCTCATACTCGCATTCCGCACTGAGCGGAACCGCATAGCGGCCAAGGCTGTCCGTTTTCGTCACGATGCTGTCGCCGTTCGTCTTGTTGCGAACCGTAACCACCGCTTCGTTTACCTTCTCCTGCGTCTTGTTGTCCGTAACCGTGCCTTCAAGGTTGATTAAGATCCGGTTCATCTCCACCCCGTAAATGCGGTCAACGTAATCCCCGCGGTCCGATG